>OGLZ01000065.1_pt1 | contig 124153 bp, 102 predicted proteins | sample 1572991 | NCBI WGS metagenome assembly OGLZ01 (sample SAMEA2581893, study PRJEB24529) | metagenome | biome: Human gut stool | place: China | collected 2011 | reverse complement strand
TGTGAATTTGTATACCATGTCCTTGCACAGGTGGTTACCATGTTGCACTTGACACACGGTTCGCCCCTACATTATGGCGGTTTCATTGTGACATTCAAATAATTTATCTAAAAATATAAATTCTACCGTTACTTGCGGGCGCCCAATGAGCGCCCCTACTGATTTGTAAAAAAACACCCTTTCGGATTTTATCGAAAGGGTGTTTTTATGCTTAAACTATAAAATTATATTTAATCAGCCGTCAATTTCTACGAGGGCGAAGCTTTGCGGTGACATTGTTACCTTGCCGTTTGCAAATTCAGCGTTGCCGAGGGCATATACTGTTTTGCCTGTATATTTTGCGTTCATTACTGCACTTTCACCGAGGGGGTTGAAGTACATAACGAGGTTGCCTCTCTTGTATGCAAACGGAATTTTGCCTTCTTCATACATAAATTCAAGCTCACCGTTGCCTTTAAGGTCATCGTACTTGTGACGAAGTGCAATGATGTCTGTTACAACCTTGTATATGCTGTCGGGATTGTCCTTCTGATTCTCAACAGTCGGAGCGTCGGCACTCTTATCAACTGCAAGATACGGCTCGTCACTTGTTGAGAAACCGAGGTTCTTACCGCTGTTCCACTGCATAGGAGTACGGGAGCCTGTTCTTGAATAACCGCCCTCCTTACTTACTATGCCTTTCTGATATCTCATGCCGATTTCATCACCGTAGTAGAGGAACGGAACACCCGGCATTGTGAAAATGAATGCATTCACAAGCTTGATAGCCTCTTTGTCAAGATATGCCGTAACTCTCGGCATATCGTGGTTGTTTGTCATAAAGCTGATGTAGCCGTTGTCCTTTGTCTTTTCGTAGTTAGGAAGATATTCGTCTGCAAATGCCTTGATATCACCCTTGCCGTTAGGATTGAAAACAGCCTGATCTCCGAATTCACCGTAGCGGAAAAGTCTGCTGTAGCCGTTTCCGTAGTGGTCAAGATAGAAGTCCATGTGGAAACCTGCGTTGTTGATTGCTCTTTCGGGATTGCACCACTCTGCAACCATTGCGGCATTCGGATATTCCGTGTCGAGCATATCACGCACACCACGCCAGATTTTTGCCGTTGCAATTTTATCGTCATCGTTCTTAACAAGTGAGTCAGCCATGTCAACTCTGAAACCGTCAGCACCCTTGTCAAGCCAAAAACGCATAACATCCTTCATAGCTTCTGCCGTTGCAAGACAGTCGGGATGATCACACGGCAACTGCCATTCGGGATGTGTGATTTCGTGAAAACCGTAGTTAAGTGCAGGCTGTGAGCTGAAGTAGTTTACCATATAGTTGCCGTCACGCTCGCAAAGTCCGCACATCATACGGTACTGCGGCGGTGCGTCCCATACGCTCTTTGTAAAGATGTAACGGTTTGAATATTCGCTCTTTGCGGCTTTTTTAGCCTCCAAGAACCATTCGTGCTGGTCTGATGTGTGACCGGGTACGAGGTCAAGAAGAATCTTGATTCCCTTTTTGTGAGCCTCGTCAAAAAGACGAACAAGGTCATCATTTGTGCCGTAACGCTCTGCAACCTTCTTGTAGTTGCGAACATCATAGCCTGCATCCATAAACGGCGAATCGTAAATCGGGTTGAGCCAGATTGCGTTGCAGCCGAGGCTTTTTACATAATCAAGCTTGCTGATGATACCCTCGATGTCACCGATTCCGTCACCGTTGGTGTCACAAAAACTCTGCGGATAAATTTCATAGAAAACAGCGTCATTAAGCCAGTTTGGCATAAAAAATCATTCCTTTCGCTTTTTATTTTCTGTGGCTGTATCTTACGGCATCATTGTAGCATTAAATTGTTATGTTGGCAACCTTTTTGCATTGCATACACAAAACTTGACAATTATGTGTGAAAAAACAGCCAAATTTTATTCCATTAATATTTACTTGCAAAAGTGCTCCGTTCATCATAATATGTAAACAGATGTATGTGTATCGGAATTTAGGGGAGGGAGTATTTTGACTGTTGACAAACTCGGCGATAATAAACTGCTGATTAAGCTTGATGAATCGGATATGGAGAATTTTGAGCTTGATTTCGGAAAAATGAGCTTTAAAAACGAGGATAATCAAAAGGTGATTATCGGACTTATGCGACTTGCCTGTTGCAGGGCGGGACTTGACACGAACGGTAAAAATGTGAAAATAGAGGCTTTTCTGCTCGGCGATGAATGTTGTATCCTTGTTACGGCAAATCCGAAAAAACGAAAATACAGGCTGAAAAAGTCAGACAGCGGTCTGTGCTGGAAAATGGCGAATGCGTCGGATTTTCTGAATGCGGTAGAGACTTTGTACCGCAGTAACATATGTTGCAGAAAAAGCTCCGCATACGAAATGTCGGGAAATTATTACCTTGTGTTTGATTATTTTTCATTGCCGAAGCATATGATACGGGTGTTGTCGGAATACGGTGAAAGGCAAAAATTCCGCAACGCAGCGGCAAGAGTGCGTGAAAACGCAAACCTGTTGTGTCATGCCGATGCAGTTGCGGTGATAGGAAAGTTTCTTGTGTAAATTGAAAATGGAAAATTGAAGTTGAAAAATATTTTGTTTGATTAAAAAACACCCTTTCGGAAATACTCCGAAAGGGTGTTAATCTATGCGTATGTTTAATCTTTTTTTACTTCAATTTCGCCGTGTTCTTCTTCAAAGGACTTAACCCTTTGCTTTATATACTGCTCAATTTCACGATTTGCGGAACGACCTTCATAGTCGGCAACATATCTGAATTTCTGAAAAAGCGTGCGGTTAACTCTCAGAGTGTATCGTAAAATATTATCATCCATAATCGGTACTCCTAAATGTTATTATGACACTATTTTAATGTAATTATTGCGTCAAAACGAAAATGGTGCTATTATGATGTCATAATGGTGTCATAATTTTAGGAGTGTGAAAAAATGAAAATTGCGATAGTAGGCTCAAGAAGTATTACAGTGAATAATTTAGGCGATTATTTACCTGAGAATACAACTGAAATAGTAAGCGGTGGTGCTATTGGTGTTGACAGAAGTGCGAGAAATTACGCTAAGACACATAATATTAAACTAAAAGAATTTTTACCCGAATACGAACGATACGGGCGGTCAGCACCTTTGAAAAGAAATTTGCAAATAATTGATTATGCCGATGAAGTTATTGCATTTTGGGACGGTATGTCACACGGAACACGGTTTGTTATAGAGAATTGCAAAAGAAAAAATGTGCCGATTAAGGTTTATGCTTTGGCAAATAAGTAATGTTGCAAACGAACCGAAAATTTCATATAAAAAACGGTCGGGCAACATAGCTATGCGTTTTGCAAAGCAACTGCCCGACCGAAATTTTTTATTTTACATTTTAAATTTTCAATTTGTAAAACTATCTTTGTTTTGTGAATGAAAACTCAATTCTGTTGTTGTCATAATTAAGCACCATTGTCAGCACACCGCTGTCATAGCTCAGCTTGTATGCCGTACCGTTTACTGTCAGGTCAACGGAGGTTCCGTTGAATGTGTAGGCTGAATCACACGAAATTCCTGCGAGTGTAACCGTGCAGTTACTACTGTCCTTGAAATCAAGACCAAACTGATCCTCGTCAATTCCAAGCTCGCTGTATGAAATTGTTTCGCCGTCTGTCTTTGCTGTTGTCGGTACCCATTTGCCGATTATTTCGGTATTTCCGTTGCTTCCGCATCCGCAGAAAATTGATGCGAAAACAAACACGCACAGCACAAGGCACATAACCCTGACTTTCATATAATACACACCCTTGAATTTGTTTGTTCCTCTTATGCAGTATATTTTACCATTTTACGCTTTATTCGTCAAACTTTAAATGTTATAAAATTGAAATTATATGCCACATTTTATTTGCGGATAATTGACAAATCGACACATAAATGAGATAATAAAAAGGTATATGAACTCGGTTTATCCGAACAATAAATCAAGAGGAGTAATGACTATGGCAAAGGAACTTGCTAAATCCTACAACCCGTCAGAGTTTGAGGACAGAATTTACGACTTCTGGCTGAAAGGTAACTACTTTCATGCAGAGGTTGACAAAGATAAAAAACCTTATACAATCGTAATGCCGCCGCCAAACATCACAGGTCAGCTGCATATGGGACACGCACTTGACGAAACACTTCAGGACATTCTTATCCGTTGGAGAAGAATGCAGGGCTACAGCGCACTTTGGCTCCCCGGTACAGACCATGCGTCAATTGCTACAGAGGCTAAAATCGTTGAGGCAATGCGTAAAGAGGGTATCACTAAAGAGGATATCGGCAGAGAAGAATTTTTAAAGCGTGCATGGGAATGGAAAAAGGTGTACGGCGGAAGAATCACAAGTCAGCTTAAAAAGCTCGGTTCAAGCTGTGACTGGGAGCGTGAGCGCTTCACAATGGACGAGGGCTGTTCAAAGGCTGTTAAAGAAGTTTTTGTTCGCCTTTATAATGACGGAAAAATCTACCGTGGCAACCGTATGGTAAACTGGTGTCCTCATTGCTGTACATCAATTTCGGATGCCGAGGTTGAATACAAGGAGCAGAACGGTCATTTCTGGCACTTGCTCTATCAGGTTAAGGAGACAGGCGAGTACCTTGAAATCGCAACAACCCGTCCCGAAACAATGCTCGGTGATACTGCTGTTGCCGTCAACAAGGACGATGAGCGTTACAAGCACCTCCACGGCTGTCATGTAATCCTTCCGCTCCTTAACAAGGAAATCCCGATTGTTTGTGATGAACACGCAGATATGGAAAAGGGTACAGGTGTTGTTAAAATTACTCCTGCACACGATCCTAACGACTTTGAAGTCGGTCAGCGCTGCAATCTTCCGATTGTCCGTTGCTTTACATATGACGGTCACCTTACAGGTGCAAAGGATGTTGAAGAATACAACGAATTAAAGGCAAAGGGACAGCTTGCCGAAAACGAACCCGAGGTTCTCGACTGCGGAAAATACGCAGGCATGACAACAATGGAGGCAAGAGAGGCTATTGTTGCCGACCTTAAAGAAATCGGCGCTCTCAAAGAGGTTGAAGAGCTTACTCACGATGTCGGCACTTGCTACCGTTGTCACACAACAATTGAGCCTATGGTTTCAAAGCAGTGGTTTGTAAAAATGGCTCCGCTTGCAAAGCCTGCAATTGATGTTGTCCGCAAGGGCGACACAAAGTTCATCCCCGAAAGATTTGAAAAGGTTTACTTCCATTGGATGGAGAACATCAAGGATTGGTGTATTTCCCGTCAGCTTTGGTGGGGACACAGAATCCCAGCGTGGTACTGCGATGACTGCGGCGAAGTTATGGTTGCAAAAGACGCACCCGAAAAGTGCTGTAAGTGCGGCAGTACACACATTCATCAGGACGAGGACACTCTCGATACATGGTTCAGTTCGGCACTTTGGCCGTTCTCAACACTCGGCTGGCCCGACAAAACTCCCGAACTTGAGTATTTCTATCCCACAAGCACTCTTGTAACAGGTTATGATATCATCTTCTTCTGGGTTGCAAGAATGATTTTCTCGGCTTGTGAAAATATGGGTTCTGCTCCGTTCAAGACCGTATTTATGCACGGTATTGTAAGAGATGAAAACGGCATCAAGATGTCAAAATCTCTCGGCAACGGTATTGATCCGCTTGAAGTTATTGACAAATACGGTGCAGACGCACTCCGTTTCTTCCTTGCAACAGGCAACACACCCGGTAACGATATGCGTTATTCCGACAAGCGTGTTGAGGCTTGCGCTAACTTTGCAAACAAGCTCTGGAACGCATCCCGTTATGTTCACATGAACATTGACGACCACGATGTTAAGAATGAACTTCCGAAAACTCTCACAACAGAGGACAAGTGGATTGTTTCAACTCTCAACACAGTTGCAAAAGAAGTAAACGAAAATCTTGAGAAGTTTGAACTCGGCATTGCTGTTCAGAAGATTTATGAATTCATCTGGGACTGCTACTGCGACTGGTACATTGAGCTTGTTAAGACAAGACTTTCAAGTGACGGTGAGGACGCTCAGAATGCAAGACAGGTACTCCTCTATGTGCTTGATCAAATTCTCAGACTTCTCCATCCGTTTATGCCGTACATCACAGAAGAAATCTGGCAGACAATTCCTCACGAGGGCGAAACAGTAATGCTCGCAAAGTACCCCGAATACAACGCAGAGCTTGATTATCCCGAGGCATCGGATGAAATGAAAAAAATTATGGATGCAATCCGTGCAATCCGTAACCGTCGTGCAGAGATGAATGTTCCGCCGTCAAGAAAAGCAAAGGTTTATGTTGCAACAAAATTTGCCGACACATTCAAGGACGGCACACAGTTCATTCAGAAGCTTGCATCAGCAAGTGAGGTTGAAGTTGCAGAAAGCTTTGAAATTGAGGGTGCCGTAAACATTGTAACGGCAGACGCAAAGATTTACATTCCTATGGACGAGCTTGTTGACAGGGAAAAGGAACTTGCAAGACTCAACAAAGAGCTTGAACAGGTTAAAAAGCGTCTTGCACAGAGCGAGGGCAAGCTTAACAATCAGGGCTTTGTTGCAAAAGCTCCCGAGGCTGTAATTGAAAAGGTTAAGGGACAGGCCGCAAAGGAAAGAGAGCAGATTGCCCTTATCGAGGCCGCAATTGCCGCACTCAAATGATTCGGCAATCCGATAAAACAGAATAAAATTATAATCAAAGGCTGAAAGAGCATAGTTGTTCTTTCAGCCTTTTATGTTCGTGCAGATAGTCTTATTAGGGAGAGAGTGAGCTTTTTAAATTGAAAGTTGAAAATTGAAAATGGAAAATTGTGGTCGGGAAGACAGTTTTCAAAATACAAAACATCGTTTCACAATTGTTTTGGTTTATATGGAATGAACTGTTAAATTGTAGCGGCGAACACGGTTCGCCGCTACAAAATATCCGTAACTATGGTTTGCTCCATAAACAAAAATAACATCCGAAACGGTCAGGAAAAGTCAAAACGCAGAATTGTCCGCTTTAAAAGTAAAATCTGTGAAATAAAGAACATTTCTTCCGAAATCCAAATTATCCGTTTCGTACGATATGTAGCAAAATTTGTACAGAAGCACGCCCGTTTAGCGGTTATAGGTCGGAATATGGGCTGATTATTGCTATCCAACTGTTCAATCTTGATAAAAATAACAGATATGTGAAATAAAAATATGTATATGTGCTAATTGCACAAAGAACGGTGTTGTTTTTTAGGCATTGCTACAAATCTGCGAAAAACAGAAAATAATGCTTGAAATCCACATTTTTGTGTTGTATTATATAGGTGTCAAAGGAAATAACCGATTCGGAAAACGGAAATTAAACAAACGAATCGGAAACATTAAATCTTATTTAATAAAGAAAAGGAGAAAATATTATGCATGCTTTAAAAAGATTTGGTACAGCTTTCGGCGGATACAAAATGATGGAAAACTACCCCGTTCCCGAATGTGGTCCGGACGACATTATTCTTGAAATCAAGGCAGCCGCTATCTGCGGTGCCGACATGAAGCACTGGGGTGTTGACAACGGTTACGATGACACAAACATCACTCCCGATCAGCAGCAGTCGGTTCGCGGTCACGAGTTCGCAGGCGAAATCGTTAAGGTCGGCGAAAATGTAAAAGACTGGCATATCGGTCAGAGAGTTGTTTCAGACAACAGCGCACATGTTTGCGGCGTGTGTCCGGCTTGTGAGCAGGGCGACTTCCTCTGTTGCGAACATAAAGTAAACCTTGGACTTGACAACAACACATGGGGCGGCGGCTTCTCAAAGTATTGTAAAGTTCCGGGCGAAATCCTCGCAATTCACAAACACGCAATCTGGGAAATTCCTGAGGGCATCAAGTACGAAGAAGCTTGTGTACTCGATCCTATCTGTAACGCTTACAAGGCAGTTGCTCAGCAGTCACATCTTATCCCCGGACAGGATGTTGTAGTATTCGGTACAGGTCCTCTCGGACTTTTCTCGGTACAGGTTGCAAAGCTTATGGGTGCCGTAAACATCGTAATGGTTGGTCTTGACGATGATGTAAAAGTAAGATTCGGCGTTGCAAAAGAGCTTGGCGCTACACACTGTGTAAACGGTTCTAAGGAAGATGTAGTTGCAAGATGTACAGAAATCTGCGGCAGAGATAACCTCGGACTCGTAATTGAATGTTCAGGTGCTAACATAGCTCTCAAGCAGGCAATCGAAATGACAAGACCAAACGCTGAAATCGTTCGTGTAGGTATGGGCTTCAAACCTCTTGAATTCTCAATCAACGACATTACAGCTTGGAACAAGAGCATTATCGGTCACATGGCTTATGACTCAACATCGTGGAGAAACTGCATCAGACTTCTCCAGTCAGGTCAGATTAAGGTTCAGCCAATGATTACTCATCGCCTCGGTCTTTCACAGTGGCAGGAAGGTTTCGACAAGATGGCTAAGAAAGAGGCTATCAAGGTTATCTTCCACTACGATTACGAAGATTAATTAAAGAAAATATGCATCAGGGAGGATTTTCAAATGAGAAAGCTTATGATTGCCCCGTCAGTGGGTTGCTGTGATTTGTTCCATGTTAAAGAACAGGTTAAGCTGATTAACGAAAAATCAGATTACCTCCACATGGACATTAAAGACGGTGTTTATGTTCCGAGTTACGGAATCGGTCCTGATTATCTCGACTACCTTAACAAGCATGTTGAGAATCTCAAACCAATGGACGCTCACCTTATGGTAAAACATCCTCAGCAGTATCTTGAAACCTTTGCAAAGGCAGGAGCTGCTTACATAACACCTCACACAGACTGCATCGAAGGCGACGCATTTGTAACGATTCACAAGATCAAAGAGCTTGGCTGTAAGGCAGGCGTTGCATTAAGTCCCTCGGTTCCGCTTTCAACTATTGAATATTACCTCCCGTTGCTTGATAAGGTTACAATCATGATTGTTGATCCGGGCATCGCAGGTCAGCCGGTTGATCCGCAAATGTTCGTAAAAATCAACCAACTCGCTAAGATCAGAAAGGAAAGAGGTCTTAACTTCTTAATTGAAGCCGACGGTTCAATGAACAGCAGTCTTTACCGTCCGCTTTACGAGGCAGGCGCAGATCTCGTAATTCTGGGACCTCCGGCATTATGGAACAAGGACACGGATTTCAATAAGGCTTGGGACATAATGGAAAGTGAGCTTGAGCGAGAGCTTGACGGTGCTGAGAGAAAAATCTGATTGAAATAAAAAGTCAAAGAGGAAATTAAAAGGAGAAGAAAAATGGCTAACAAAACTTCTGTCAATATTGGCGCAAGACTTGACCGCTTGCCCCAATCAAAATGGCATGTTAAGATCTGGCTGATTACAGCTTTTGCACTCTTAGTATGCTGGTCAAACGGTATCGGCGGTTCCGTTCAGAACATTCTTTTGAACGAACTTCACTGGCTCGAACCCGGTTCAACACTCCTCGCAATGTGGGGTACAACTTACACAGCAGGACAGCTCTTCGGCGCACTCATCGGCGGACCTATCGGTGATAAAATCGGCCGTAAAAAGAGTATCCTTCTTTACGAAATTATCCATATCATTGCTATGATCGGCGGCGCTCTTTCACCGAACATTGCAGTTCTTTATGTGTTCAGACTTCTCCAGGGTCTTGCACTCGGCGCTCTCCTCGTAGTTCTTTTCGCAGGCTTTACAGAGTATGTTCCCGGTAAGAACCGTGGTACATGGTCAAGCCGTACATCATTCATCGGCAACTGGGCTCACCCAATCTGCAACGGTATTGCTCTTCTTATCGTTTCAACAAACGTAAGCATGAATATGAACTGGAGAATCCAGTTTATGATTCCTTCAATCCTTTCAATTATCGCTTGCATCTTCATCTATGTTAAGTTCCCCGAATCACCGAGATGGCTCGAATCACAGGGCAGACTTGATGAAGCTGACGAAATTATGACAAGCATCGAAAAAGAAATTGAAAAATCAACAGGCAAGCCACTCCCACCCGTTGAAGTTACAAATCCAAAGCCTGTTAAGAAGCTCCCGTTCACAGCTCTCTTTAAAGGTAAACTTCTCAGAAGAACTATCGTTGGTTCGCTCGTACTCATCGGTATGAACACAATCCAGTACACACTTATGAACTGGATGCCGTCAATGCTTTCAGGTCTTGGCTACGACACATCAAAGTCACAGTTTATGACAATGTTCGGACTCTTCGGTGCTCCGTTCGGTATCTTTATCGCATCTCTTATCATGGATAAGATTCCTCGCCGTGTAATGGGCGTTATCCTCCTTGCAGGCATGGCAGGTCTTGGTGTTGCAACAGGTCTTCTTGCTCCGACACTCGGAATGACAGGACTCATTGTTATGACATTCCTTCTCAACACAATCATCTATATGTATGTTTGCTACGCATCAGCAGTTTATGTTCCTGAGATGTGGCCTACATCGGCAAAGCTTTCAGGTTCGGGCTTCAGTAACGCAATGGGTCGTGTAAGTAACATCTTCTTCCCATTCCTCGTTACAAATGTTGCTGCAAGCAGCATGGGCTCAGGCGGTGTATTCATTCTTATCGCAATTGTTGCAGCAATCATCGCTGTTGCAGTTATCTTCCTCGGTGTTGAAACCAGAGGCGAATCAGTTGAGGATATCGGTGATGTAGAGTAATCTCCAATCTCTGCAAAACCCTCTAATACATACAACCAAAAATTTTAGATGCGGTGCCTGAGTGCATCGGGCACCGCAAACTAAAATTCCTTACTAATGAAACAGATAAACAGCAATTTAAAAACATTCAAGAAATTTTAACTTTAAATTATTTAACTCATATAGGCAAATTAAATCAGAACATACGCAGAAAGCGCATCGGGCGCAAAATGCTTAAATAAATTATTATAAAGAAAGTGCAGGAGATTATTATGAAAAATTCAGAAGCTATCTTAGTTACTCCAAAGCAGTTTGAAATTCAGGAATGTCCCGTTCCCGAGCCAAAGGATCATGAAATTCTTATGAAGGTTGAATATGTCGGAATGTGTGGTTCCGATATCCACGGCTTTGAATTCGGTCCTTTCATTCCGCCTAAGGATCCTAACCAAAAAATCGGTCTTGGCCATGAGGTTGCAGGCGAGGTTGTAAAGGTTGGCTCAAAGGTTACAAGATTCAAAGCAGGCGACAAGGTTCTTATCGAACCCGGTGTTCCGGATGACAAATGCGAATACTGCCGTACAGGCAGATACAACATCTGTCCCGATGTTGACTTTATGGCTACACAGCCTAACTACAAGGGCGCACTCACACAGTATATGACACATCCCGAGGAGTGGACATACCACATTCCCGAGGGAATGACAACAATGGAAGCAGCTCTCGTTGAGCCGGCAGCAGTCGGTATGCACGCAGCAATCCTCGGCGGCGCACAGCTTGGTAAGAGCATTGTTATCCTCGGCGGCGGTACAATCGGTCTTATGGTACTTCAGGCTTGTAAGAGCCTTGGTGCAACAGACATCACCGTTGTTGATATTATGCAGAATCGTCTTGACCTTGCATTAAAGCTTGGTGCAAGCAGAGTTATCAACGGCAAGGAGCAGGATACGGTTGCACTTCTCCGTTCACCCGAATATTTCGGTGATCACGGTTGTGAACTCGTATTCGAGGCGGCAGGTTCTGTATTCACAGCTCAGCAGGCTGTTCAGATCGTTGCAAGAGGCGGTAAGATTATGATGGTCGGCACACAGTCAAAGCCTGTTCCGATTGACTTCCTCAAGATTAACCGTGAGGTTATGATTCAGACATCATTCCGTTACTGCAACAACTTCCCGCAGACAATTGAGGCTATTGCAAGCGGTAAGTTCAATGTTAAGGATATGGTTACAAACATCTATGATTACAAAGATGTTCAGCAGGCATTTATGGACGCTATCGACCCCGAAAAGAAAGCCAATATGGTTAAGGGCGTTATCAAGGTAGCCGACTGATATACACAGATTTATTAAAAATTTTCATAAGGAAAGGTGATTAAAATGTTATCAGATATCAGATATTGGGAAAAGAAGGCAACAGAGGGACACTACGCTATTCCTCACTTCAATGTATGGAATGCAGAAATGCTCATGGGTGTTATTGACGCAGCCGAAGAGCTCCGTGCTCCAATCATTATTTCATTCGGTACAGGTTTCACAGGCAACACTTCTTTTGAAGACTTCTGCTACATGATGGATTCAATGGCAAAGAAGGCTACTGTTCCTGTAATTGAGCATTGGGATCACGGCAGAAATATGACAATTCTTCAGAACGCTGTTAATCACTGCATGAATTCGGTAATGCGTGACGCATCGGCTCTTCCTTATGAAGAAAATGTTGCTGAAATCAAGAGATGCGTTGACTACTTCCACGCTTACAACATTCCTGTTGAGGCTGAGCTTGGTCATGTAGGTAACGAAACAGTATATGAAGAGGCACTTTCAGAGTACCAGTACACAGATCCTTCAAAGGCTAAGGAATTTGTTGAGAGAACAGGCTGTGACTCACTCGCAGTTGCAATCGGTAATGTTCACGGCGTATATTCTTCAGAGCCAAAGCTTGCTTTCGATGTACTCGAGGCAGTTGCCAAGGAAGTAGATGTTCCGCTCGTACTCCACGGTGCATCGGGTATCGGTGATGAGGACATTAAAAAGGCTATCTCACTCGGTATCGCTAAAATCAACATTCACACAGAGCTTTGCCAGGCTGCTATGGAAGCTATAAATGCTCACAAGGACGAGCCGTTCCTTGCTGTTGAGCGTGAAGTAAGAAAGGCTGTTAAAGAGCGTGCAATGTACAAGATTAAGCTCTTTGGCGATGACGGCAGAGCAGATGAGTAATATGAGTAATACAGAGAAAAAACTTGATGTTATCTGTCTTGGCGCAGCGGTAGTTGACATTCCTCTCCGTCCGGTATCAAGAGATATTTTTGATATCGAGTCATATCCGGTTGACAGAATCGCAATGTCTGTCGGCGGTGACGCAATGAACGAGGCAACAATCATCAGCCGTTTAGGCTTTAAAACAGGCATTATCGCTTGTATCGGTGATGACGCTGCAGGTCAGTTTATCCTTCGCTCCTGCGAGAAGGACAACATAGATGTTGAAGGCATCAAGATTGATCCGACAATCGACACCTCAATGAACATTGGTCTTGTAACCGATGACGGTGAAAGAACCTTTGTTACAAACCGCAATGGCAGCTTGTGGAAAGAAAACATTGAGCATGTTGACTTTGAAAAAATGAAGCAGGCAAAAATCCTTTCCCTCGCAAGTATCTTTAACTGTCCTCTTCTTGACGGCAAGACGCTTGTAAAGATTTTCAAAGAGGCAAAGGCGGCAGGTATGACAATTACCGCCGATATGATAAAGCCACGACTCGGTGAAACTCTTGACGATATCAGAGAAGCATTAAGCTATGTGGATTACTTCTTCCCGAACTTTGACGAGGCTTGCCTTATGACAGGCGAAACCGAAGAATCAAAGGTTGCGGACAAGCTCTTTGAATGCGGCGTTAAGAATGTAATCATGAAGATAGGCAAGCGTGGATGCTACATCCGCAATGCCGCAGGAGCAATGATTGTTCCTGCCTGCAAGGGTGTAACCGCAATCGACACAATCGGTGCAGGCGACAACTTTGCATCAGGCTTTATTTCGGCACTTCTTCAGGGCAAGGATATCCGTGACTGCGGTATCTATGCTAACTGCACAGCGGCTATTTCGGTTCAGTATGTCGGTGCAACAACAGGCGTTCGGAACAAAGAAATGGTTGAAGAAATGCTTGAAAAGTATAAAAAAGATTATATCCTGTAATAGTAATAAATCTGTGACATTACGCCCTGCGTTTGTAAGAATGCAGGGCAACCCCCCACCAATATATTATTAAAGAAAGGGCAGATTCAAAATGAAGACGATGAAGCTTGGCAAAACAGGCATTGATATTTCAAGAATGGGACTCGGCACCTGGTCAATCGGCGGCGGCTCGGCATGGGGCGGCGACCACGACCTTCAGGTTGTTGTAGATACAATCCGTGAAGCTCCGAAGCTCGGTGTAAACCTTATCGACACAGCTCCCGGTTACAACTTCGGCAACAGCGAGAAAATCCTCGGAAAGGCTCTTGAGGGCATGAACCGTGAAGATGTTGTAATCATCACAAAGTGCGGTGTTACATGGGATCAGGAGATGAAGGGCGACCTTTTCAACAAGGTAAACGGGATTCAGCTTTATAAAAACCTCAACAGTGCATCAATCAAGAGAGAGATCGAAGAATCACTCAAGAGAATGGGTACAGACTATGTTGATGTATATATGACACACTGGCAGTCAATCGAGGGCAGCGAGTATTATGTTCCGATTCAGAAGACTATGGAGGTTCTCAACGATCTCAAGGCTCAGGGCAAAATCAAGGCTATCGGTGCTGCAAATGTAGATATCAAGCAGATTCAGGAGTACCTCAAGTGGGGTGAGCTTGATATCGTTCAGGCCAAGTATTCAATTCTTGACCGTGGCATTGAGGACGAAATCATTCCTTGTTGTCGTGAAAACGGTGTTACAATTCAGGCTTATTCACCGCTCGAAATGGGACTTCTCTCGGGTACATTCCCAAGAGATTACAAGCCTGTCGGCGCACAGATTCCAAAGAAATGGTTCCAGCCCGAAAATATGCAGAAGGCTATGGATGTTATGGATCAGTGGAAGCCTCTTTGTGAAAAATATAACTGCACAATTGCTAACCTTGCTCTTGCATGGATTCTTGCTCAGGGTGACTTTATCAACCTTCTCAGCGGTTCTACTACTGTAGATCAGATTGCCGAGAATGTTAAGTCAGCCGAACTTGAACTTGATTCCGCTGATGTTGCAATGATGCGTGATATGGTTGAAGCTATCGACAAATAATTAAGGGCTGCTTAATACACCTTTGTGTATAGGGTGAAGGAATCCGCTCCCGATTGTTAAAATTATTGTAAAAACAGTCGAATTCCCTTTACTTTTGTTGATAATTATGTTAGTATGTAATAAAAGTTGAGGGAAATGTTTATGGCAAAGAGAATTGACGAAATCAGACAAAAGGTTGAAACCGAAGGCGAGGTTTTCGTCTCGGATTTAAGCAGAATATATAATGTAACCGAAGAAACTATCAGGCGTGATCTTGAAAAGCTGAAGAATGACGGTATCATTACCAGAACTTTCGGCGGAGCTGTTCTTAACACAACTCCTCAGAATGACAGAGTGCATTTCTTTAAACGCAAGGGGATTAACCTTGAGGGCAAAAAGAAAATTGCTAAGCTGCTTGTTGATAAATTTATCGGTGTGAATACGATGATGATTGATAACAGCACAACTGTTCTTGAGGCTGTTAAGCTTTTTAAGGACAATGAAAATCTTACCGCAATTACCTTTTCTGCACAGATTTTTCAGGAACTCGACACTTGTAAGATGAAGCTGGTTTCAACCGGCGGACTTTATGATGAAAAAACCCGTTCTTTCTACGGAAAACCTGCAAAAGAGGCTATGAAAAAGTACAATGTTGACCTTGTTCTCCTCGGATGCAAAGGGCTTGATATGGAAAGAGGCATAACTGATTCTTCCGAAGGTGAGGCTGATTTGAAGTCTGAGATGGCAAGCCGTGCCGAATGTGTGGTATTACTTGCAGACCATTCAAAATTCAATCATACTGCGTTTGTCAATTTTTTGGATTGGGATAGGATCAATTATCTGATTACCGACGAAATGCCGTCACAGGAATGGCTTGAGTTTTGTGAGCAGATGAAAATAAAACTTATGTACTGATTTACCTTGTCCGGTACATAGTTTGTGTCAGTGCTTTTTATAATTTTACCCATTAAAGCTCCTGTTCTTTTTAATCAAAAACGGCAGGAGCTTTTGCGCTGTCAAAACTTTAGCAGATTTAACAGTTTTGAGAACGCATTGGAAATATTTTTATTATCATTGAATAGTATTGTTAAATCTGAGTTGAATTTTAAACATAGTGATTATTTTATATATCACTATGGAAATTCTATTAATTACGGTTATTTTTGCAGACGGGAGACCAATCGGAGACGGTTCCCGTCACATTAAGGACACACCGATTAAATATGATGACAGAATGTGCAAATATTCCTTGAGACAGTTTATTCGGCAGTTCCGAAATAAAGGGGTTACCCAAATTCACAGATAAGGAGATGTAAAAATGACAAAACAAAAGGAGAAGAAGAAAGCTTCAATTGTCAAGAAAATGATGATTGCCGTTGTCGCAGGTTTTGTAGTCGGCTTTATATGTCTGCTGATTAAAAGTGCGGTAATGGGAACAGACGGCGAAGGAGCCTGGAAAGTTGTTGAGGCAATTTTGTTCCAGGACATCACCGCAACAAAAGATATCGAAGGACTCGGCTTGTTCTACATCGTAGGTCAGCTGTTTATGAAGGGACTTCAGATGATGATTGTTCCTCTCGTCCTTTGTTCGCTGACACTTGCACTTTGCAGCCTTGCAAACCCGAAAAAGCTCGGTCGAATCGCAGGTAAAACATTTGTGTCCTACCTTTGCTTCTATATCGTAGCAGCAGCTCTTGCAGGCGCAGCAGCTTATCTTGCAAAGAGTCTTGGCTGGTTCGATGTACATCTTCCGGCACAGCAGGCTCAGGACATCGTTACAATGGAGGGCTACAACCCGCTCGTTACAATTGTAAACGCTGTTCCGAGCAATATGATTAACGCAATGTCATCCAACAACACAATTCTTTGCGTTGTTGTTATCGCAATTATCTTTGGTCTTTGTATGACAAAGATGGGCGAAAAAGCAGATCCGCTCAAGAAAGTTTTTGAAAACATCAACGATATCGTTCAGATGTTCCTCAACTTCCTTATCAACAAGATTGCTCCTATCGCAATTTTCTGTATGATCGTAAGAGCACTTGCCGTTTACGGAATTGAGTACATTTCACCGACAATGATGTGGATTGTTGTAACAATTGTTGTAAGCCTTCTTCTTGTTTGCACAATTTACCCAATCGGCATTTTCATTACAACAGGACTTAATCCGTTTATCTTCCTTAAAAAGGCGGCAAAAATCGGTATGTTTGCAGCAGCGACAAACTCGTCTGCCGCAACACTTCCGCTTAATAAGGAAACCTGTATTAACGAACTCGGCTGTTCCGAAGAAATCAGCAGCTTTGTTCTTCCCACAGGTATGACAATCAATATGAACGGTACAACCGCAATGCATATGATTGCTATTACATTTATCGCCACAGCCGCAGGCGTCAACATTACTCCTGCAACCCTTTGTCTTACAGCATTCCTCTCAATCTGCACGGCAGTCGGTACTCCGGCAATCCCTGTTGCAGGCACAACAATGGTTTATGTTGTAATGATGGGACTTGGCTTGAACTCAGATCTTTGTATGATTGGTTACTCGCTCATTCTTGCCATGAACTACCTCCCGGGCATGGCTGTTATCACACTTAATGTTATCGGTGACGCCGCTACCAATGTTATAGTTTGTGCAAAAGAACATTGCCTTAACAAAGAAATCTATAACAGCAAAACCACTAAAAACAACTGATTTCAGTAAGATAACTTCCGGAAACCCCTTGTAAAACCGAACCGCCCTCGACAGCGCATGCACTGCCGAGGGCGGCTTAGTTGTACGGTGAGCCACCGTTCCCAGTTCGTGAAGATAGTATGGTATAAAAAAGACATATTATGCCCGAGCGTAATATTGCAACCGTTCGCACAATCCAGTAAGGGCGTTCATTGGACGCCCGCAGGTAATTGCAGAAAATTTATGATGAAAATAAACTGTATAAATGGGATACATTTACCTAAATGATGTAGCAGTCAGTTACAACTAAACTTAATTATTTATCAGCCAAAAATTCCTTGCCGGCTTTATCGGTTGCAAGAATTGCGTTGATGAATGCGTCCTCGGTCGGATTACCTGGGACATACTTCCACTCAACAACGCTTGCGGCTTTGTGCGCAATTGCAGGCACATCATCCGGAGTAAGTGCAATTTCGCCGAGAGTGCAAGGAAGTCCGATGCTGTGGTTAAATTCAAAAATTCTGTTTCGCTCCTCAAATTGTCCGTCATATGTCAGCAGACACAGCACACCGAATGAAACAATTTCGCCGTGCAGATGTTGCCGTTCACATTGCGGAAAGAGTGACGCACCGTAATAAACACAATGTGCGAGCGATGAATTGTAGTAATAATCCTCCTCGGGATTCGGATTGTTTTCGTGTACGGTAAAATTTGAAACAAGTCCCGCCGTGATAATAATGGCAAGCGCAACCTGCTCAATTGCCTCTGTCGGCACATTGTTTTTGCAGTCCTCAAGAGCTTTTTTGCCAAAGCTTATGAGCGGTTCGGTACTTGCGGAGGCAATTGCCCTGCCAAGCAACGGTGTGTGAATCATATTCTTTTCACGACACGCAAAAATTACTTCATATTCCTTTGAAAGTGCGTCACCGATTCCTGCCCACATAAGCTTTTCGGGTGATTCGGCAATAATTTTTGTGTTGATAAATGTGTGAATTGCAGGGGCTTTGTGGTACGAATATTCCTTGAAAGTACCGTCGGGATTGTACATTACCGAAAGCGAGGTGCATGACGCACAGTTTGATGCAATTGTCGGGAATGTGAACAACGGTTTGTTATATAAAGCACAATAGGTTTTTGCCGTGTCAACAGCTCGTCCGCCTCCGATACCGAACACCATATCAGCCTTTTGCACAGACGGATTGTTCTTTATTTTTTCAACATTTTCATAGCTGGAGTCACCGCCGTACCATACAAAATCAATGATTTCAATGTCAGAGCCTTTGATGCCTTCAAGCAAAGCCTTTTTTGATTTTTCCATAGCTGTTTTACCGCCGACTGCAACCGCCTTTTTGCCGTACGGCTTTACAATTTCGGGAATCGCCTTGTAGCAATCAACTCCCACGCTGTAACTCGGTAAAAATTCGCTGTATGTGTGTGACATAATTTATCCCTCCGAAAACAATACTTATAAATAAATTATATCACCGCAGTTTGTACATTTCAATACATTAGTACAATAAATTGTTAAAATTATTATTGCCTGACAGATGAAAATATGCACACATCTTATGCAATTTAGCAAAAAATTGCGAAGAATATTCGTGAAAAATACTTATGGAAATGGCTTTTGCAAAGTGCTATAATCTTGTAAATATATATAGGAAGGGCGGTGCTTTTATGCAGGAAATATACGAACAGAAAACAGACAGACAGCTTGCAGCAAAGCAGAGAATAATTGCGGTTGCGGCAGGCAGGGAAAAGGCAGATCTTGTTTTGAAAAACGCAAAGTATCTTGATGTGTTTTCAAATGAATTTTTGTGCGGTGACATAGCCGTTGCAAACGGACTGATTGCCGGCGTCGGAAAATATGACGGTAAAACAGAGATTGATGTCAGCGGAAAACTCGTTCTCCCCGGCTTTATCGACGCACATATTCACCTTGAAAGTTCAATGGTGACTCCTGCTGAATTTGCAAAGGCAGTTGTTGCCCACGGTACAACCACAGTCATAACCGACCCTCACGAAATCACAAATGTAATGGGTATTGACGGAGTTGAATATATGATTCAGGCATCGCAAAATTTGCCGATTGATGTTCATTTTATGATGCCGTCATGTGTGCCTGCCACAGAAATTGACGAGAGCGGTGCGGAGCTTGACTGCAAGGATATTGACTTGTACTTGGATAATAAAAAGGTACTCGGACTTGCAGAGATGATGAACTATGTCGGTGTTATCAACGGCGATAAAAATGTGCTTTCAAAAATTGTCACCTCGCAGGCTCATCACAAGAAGATTGACGGCCACGCTCCTGAGCTTTCGGGCAATGACCTCAACGCATACATTGCCGCAGGTGTTTATTCCGACCACGAGTGTTCCACCTTTGAAAATGCCCTTGAAAAGCTGAGAAAAGGTCAGTTTATTATGATAAGAGAGGGTACTGCCGCTCATAATCTCAAGGCACTCATGCCGCTTTTGACTCAGCAGTATTACGCAAGGTGTATGTTTGCAACAGATGATAAGCATCCAAGCGATTTGCTTTACGGCGGTCATATTGACTACATCGTAAAACAGGCGCTGAAAAACGGTGCAGATCCGATTGTTGCCCTCAAAACAGCAACCCACCATGCCGCAAGATACTTTTTGCTCAATAACAAAGGTGCGATTGCTTCGGGTTATCTTGCCGATATTGTTGTTGTCGATAATCTTGAAGATTTCAATGTTGAAACTGTTTTCAAGTGTGGCAAGCTTGTTTTTGACGGCGAAGTTAAGGACTTTTCTGCTCCCACAGTTGATGAAAAGCTTGCCGAAAAATGCTTTGACACTTTTCATCTTGACAGCGTAACTCCGAGCAGTTTCAAGGTTGACGGAAAACTCGGGCTTATCGGTCTTGTCGGCGGTGAATTGCTCACACGCAATCTCGGCACAGCCGATAAAATTGATGTGGAAAACGATATTCTGAAAATTGCCTGCATTGAGCGTCACAAAGGCACAAACCATATCGGTGTCGGCTATGTTAAAGGCTATTCGCTGAAATCGGGTGCAGTCGCAACCTCGGTTGCCCACGATTCGCACAACATTATCACAGTCGGCTGTAATGATGATGATATTGCCGTTGCCGTGAACGCTATCAAGGACAGCAAGGGCGGTATCGCAGTTGTTGAAAACGGCAAAATCAAGGCTTTGCTTGAACTCCCGATTGCAGGCTTGATGTCCGATGAACCGCTGACAACCGTAAATGAAAAGCTTGAAAATGCAAAGTCATCTGCATATGAACTCGGTGCGGATAAAAGCATTGATCCGTTTATGACTCTCTCGTTTCTAAGTCTGCCCGTTATCCCAAGCTTGAGAATAACCACCAAAGGTGTGTTTGATGCGGAAAATTGGAAAATGCTCTGATGTGCGGAAACTTTTAACAATACAATAAAATATTAAATAATTAAACAGGAAAACAAAATGCGTATTTGTCACTTTGTTTTCCTGTTTTATTTTGTAAAAGGGTTATAGTCATTTTACAGTCACTTTGCATTTGTATAATTTGAATATAAAAGAAATTGGTTGATTTAAAGCATATAGCAATACAATATTAAATAATAGCCATTGTGCAATATTTACAAATTATTGTGTAAAAATTTGTCGTAAAAATTACCTGATTTGCTTGAAATATTATTAAAATGTGATATAATAGCATTATAAAGTCAATGTATAAAAAGTATTGCAATAATAATTACAGAGCTAATTGAAGTGTAATCTACTGAATTTTCAGTTGTATACGACTAAAGATACAATAACTTAAAATTAAAAACATCAAAATATTATAAATAATTTAAACAGATAAACCGTGCATTTGCGTTTGTTTAAATGGTAAATCTGTACAATGGCTTGTGAGGAGGTCTGGATATTAAGAAAAATGAGGTGACGAAATGAAATTCTATAAAAGATTATTAGCAATGGCAATTGTGGCAACCGTTTTTATTTCCGTTTTTGCATTTGGTGCAACGGCATACGGATCTGATAATAATATTCCGTTTTCAGTGAAGGTTCCCGGATACCTGGGTAAGGTTTATACAAAGGCAGAGTACAGAGGTAATTCAGGACCGGAAGTTCCTTGGAAAGTTAATTTTACTTATTCAGAAGAAGGTAAAGGTACCATAATGTATTTCTATCTTTCAGGACCTTGGTATTCAAAACAATCGAATGTAAAAGCTGTAAAACAGGGAAGTGACAAAAAATATTTTGCTGCGTATGATTCCTGTAAAAATATGAATGTTGGACTTGCTGTTATGAACAATAATGAGAAAGATGGCAATACATATGAAGTCGCAGGATATTGGGATGAAGAAACAGCAAAACACGCATTTTCTTACTAAAAAGTTTTACTGTTTTAAAAAAATTACTGTTAGTTAATTAACTTTTATTTCTCATAAGTCATTTGCAGATTTACCATATAACTATATAGCAAATTAGCCTGTAAATTGAGGTGAAAATTATGTCATATTATATTACCCGAATATTTAATAACAAACTTAAATTAAGTGTTATACTTTTTATTTTTGTAGCTCCGATTTTAGATATATTGATGGCTTTTGTAGATGTGTTCAAAGGAGCTTCTGTTCCTGTTCCCGGATTAGTTACTTTTTTGGGGTCTTTTATGACGGCAGGACTGCGAGGCGTGTTGAAAGGGTATTTACCGTTGTTCTTGGCAATTATTGTTGCGGATGATTGCATTGAAGATTACAGAATAGGATACAAAAATATTCTTATCACAAAAAGAGGTAAGAATAAGTATTTTGCATTAAATATGCTTAAAAGTTTTACTGTTTCGTTTTTTGTGCTTATAATTCCTCTCTTACTCAATCTCCTTATGGTGCATATTGTTTTTGCGGGAGGTACATATATTCCTGCTGATGTGGAAATGCTGAAATCTGAATCCAATCTACTTCAGTCTTACAGCAATCCGATGTTTTATAACATACTTTATATTCTTGTTTTTTCATTCATTGGCGGTATTGTGGGAAGCGGTGCAACGGCACTTGCAATGGCATTTCCAAACAGATTTATTCTTTATCCGTTAGCTTTCATATTATGGTATATATCGACTGCCATCAAACCGTCTATCATAGGAGCATTAACCCCGTTTACTGTGGATCCTTTATCACATTATACTTTTACAATTATTTTTGTAGTAGCAATAAATATAGTTGCTGCTCTGTTTTCGTTCTTTAAGGTGACTAAGTATGATCAGGTGTAAATTAAAAAAGTATGCAATCATACTTCCGCTTTGTGCAGTGTTTTTCACTCTGCTTTGCACATACACATATTTGCGATTTTATAATTATTTTAATTCGGATTATGCTGAGAAGTTAAGCCCAAAAGGTGTTTTTTACAGAGTTGCAGGCAACGGAGATTTTAATGCATCAGGTAATGTTGTTTGCATTTTCATAGTAGTGTTTGTTCTGTTTTTGTTTTACATATTTACCGATGAGAATGTAAGTTACATTGTAAGACTGAAATCAAGAGCCTCTTTTGTTACAAGAAGAATTGCTGATTGTGCGGTATTTGCTTTTCTGTTTTCATTTTTGATAGAAGCAGTCAGCGTAGTTGCGGCACTCATCTGCTTTGACATTAACCTGATTTTAGAATCGAATTTTCTGCAATATTCGGCACTTGAACTTTTGACTTTGTTTTTGTTTTATTTCAGAGCAGGACTCGTTATGCTCTCATTCGGAATAATCATTTCTCCGAAAGTTGCTCCAATTATCACCATAGCTCTGATTTTTACAGAGTTTTTTGCAGATGTAGCTTTTATGATAAGCAGGGTATGGCTTCCGTTCAGAGATGCCATAGTGTTGTCAAGACTTATGAACGGCGAAATGGTTCTGTCGGATATGTGGGGCATTATATTAAGAGCATTGCTTATGATGTTTATGCTTATCTTCTCTTCCTACTTTTTGTATCAGAAAAAGGATGTTTTGAGTAATGTTAAAAAGTAAGCTTGTTTTGTCGATAATACTGATTGTTGCGTGCTTTGCTCAATTGTTCAGTTGTGTATTTCAGGGGAACTTTCAAAATGCCTTTATGATTGGTTTAGCCCCAAGCGATTACGGCCTTGAAATTACAAAATTTCTGCCGCTTTTGCTGCCCGTATGTTTTATTCTCTTCTTTACAAGCGGCTCAATTGAGAACCTTAAACAAGGCTACGGCAAGATGTTGATTGTACGCAATTATTCAAAAACAGTGCTGATTTTAAAGCGTTGTCTTAACAATTTTATAGCATTGATTTGCATTGTTTTGTTCCAGTTCATAATCTTTTTTGTTGCAAGAGAAAGTATGACTCCCGTTGAAAGCGGAACTCTTAAATCTTTGATTATGTACTTTCTGACAATTTTTTCTCTGATAGTTATTCAGTCTTTGCTTGAAATCAGTATTCCTGCACACATTGTGAACATAGGAATTTTCACCTATTGCTTTATTGCGTACTATTTGGTTCAGAATTTTGTTGACGCACCGATTTGGAAAATGATTCTCTTCCCGAGCTTGATGTTCGGAATGCAGAACGGTGCTGTGTCGGGCGAGAGCATTTACTACGGATACCTGTTATTCATAGTTGCGTTAAACGCTTTGTGCATTTTTATTCTGAATTTGAGATTTAAGAAAACCGATATTTTTTGAGGTGATATTATGGTAGAAGTAAAAAATTATTGTAAAAGTATCAAATCAAGACCGATTTTAAATAATGTAAGTTACAATTTTGAGTACGGCAAAATCTACGGAATTTACGGACACAACGGTTCGGGCAAAACTATGCTTTTGAGAGCAATTGCAGGCTTGCTTGTTCCCGACAGCGGCTCTGTTGTGATTGACGGAAAGGTTTTGCACAAGGATATGTCGTTCCCTCCGAGCATAGGCATCGTGATTGAAAATATGAACCTGTTGCCCCAGTACAATGCTTTTGACAATCTGAAAATCCTCGGCAAAATCAAGAAAACAGCCACCGATGAGGACATTAAAACAGCGCTTGAGCGTGTTGGATTAAAGTCCGATTTAAAGGTGAAAAAGTTTTCGCTTGGTATGAAACAGAGGCTGAATATTGCTCAGGCTGTGTTTGAAAAGCAGAAAATAATCCTGCTTGATGAACCGACAAATGCACTTGATAATGACGGTGTACAGCTGATTTACAAGCTTCTTAAAGAAGAAAAAGAAAGAGGTGCGCTCGTGGTTATCACAACTCATCACAAAGAGGATTTGGAAGAAGTTTGTGATGTTGTTTTGGAAATGACAGAAGGTGAGCTGCATGAAAAGTAAACTGTTTATTCATAAATTTTTCATTGTTCTTTGCATCTCGGTTGCCGCTTTGCTCGGCTTGTCTTTCCTTGCCAGAGCGACAATCGTAAATAACAGATTTGAACAAATGGCTGTTGATGAAAAATATAGTCTAAAGGCTTCAGCCGACGGTCAGTTTTCAATTCAATTTCAAGACGATGAAAACGGAAATTTTTATGCCACTGTCGGCTTGTTTCGGGGCGGATATTACGGCTTGGACGATGCGTATATTCCTACTTCATATGATGAAAATACTAAGATAACAGCTATTGAAAAGGAAGCTTTCAGCGAATTTGATTGTCTGAAAAAAGTTGTTATCCCCAACGGCATTTGTGAAATCAAGGATGACGCATTTAAGGATTCAAAAAATATAACGGAAATTTATATTGCGCCCTCCGTAAATAAGATTGCAAAAACCGCTTTTGACGGCATTGACAACCTTACGATATATGCCGAAAAGGGTTCTTATGCTGAAAAATTTGCGGTTGAAAATAAAATCAATTATAAAAACTATACGACCGAGCCTGAAAATCCGGAGGCTAAAAATACCGATTATTCAAAAATCAGAAACGGTGCGTATTACGGCGAATATTATAATTATGATGTTATCTATGATGACGGCAAGCCCGTGTGCGTAATAACTAACTATAACCCAATGTCGTCAGAGGAAAAGCTTGAAATTCCTGCACATATTGACGGCTTGGATGTGATTTCAATTGCAGATGACGCAATAAATTACGGCGGTGCAAAGGAAACAGTCGTTCCCGATACAGTAAAATTCATAGCAGATAATGCGTTCAAAGAATCCTACTCCCTTGAGGATATCTACCTGACCAAAAATGTGTCCTACATAGGAAAATCTGCCTTCAAAGACTCAAAAGACCTAACAATCCACGCCCCGACAGATTCCTATGCACACACCTTTGCGACCGAAAATAAAATAAATTTCAAAGCTACAGACGATTAAATCTGATAAGCAATGAACAAATCTTTAAATTTACAGCCCTGTACCCATTTGCAGGGCTGTTTTTTGCAAGCAAAGGGTAGATAATGGTACAGTGACCTTTGGTATAATGTTGATAACAGGTTGAAAGACTTATAAATTTGCAAATTGCAATAGCAAGTTAAAACAGTTTTTTGTGGATGAAATTGCAACCACAGGCACAAAGCATATGCACATTTTCATTTACTCAAAGTCACCAATTCGCTTTTCAACATTGAAAAAACGCTTCCCTATCGCCCACATTGACAAGGCTAACGGAAGTGTAATCGAAAACCGTGACTATCTTCGCAAAGGTGGTAAGTGGAAAGGCTCTGATAAGGAACATACGAATCTTATTGATACATTTGAAGAGTTCGGTGATGTGCCAAAGCCTGTTGATGAGAATTCTCCTGATATGTCTGCATTGATTGAAGAAATTGAAAACGGACTCGATACCTGCGAAATTATCAAGCTCCATCCAAAATATGCCTTTCGGATAAAAGAGATTGATACACTCAGGCAAACAGTGCTTGAACTTTTATGCTCATGTTGACAAAACAAGCAAACTGAACATTTCACGCACTCTTGATACAAAGCTGAAAATTGATTTGTAATTCCGTGAATAAATTTTCATTTTTCGGAAAATTTACTGTGTTTTTAGAACGGATTTTGCGGTAAAAAAGGTGCGAAAATCCTGATGATTACTGATATCTTGTGCCGTTAATTTTCAAGCCGAAAATCACAATTTTTAGAAAATTTTTAGAAAATCCGAAAAAAGTTGCCGACAGAGAAAATTTCTGCAAAAAAGAAAAAGTCTCAAAAACGGCTTATCTAAGCCATTTTTGAGACATCATACCTTGGCAGGGGCAGAAGGATGCCAACTGCTCGTAAGGATAAAATTAAAATAGCACTTATTATAAAATCAAATATCCTGACGAATTTTGTTATCAATTTAATCGTAGTCCATTCGCCTTTCTGGTTTGTGTGACAAATTAGAAACTGCTATTTACCTTTTTATTTTGCGGAATTAAATGGTTAATCCGAAAATGTAATAATATTTCTACTTGAGAATATTTTGTCTTAATTATCAACTTTCCCAGAGTTTTTCTTTCTCTCTTCAATAAAAGATAGATATAGCTTTTGATAACGATAATTAAAAAAACTCAGTACATTTGCAAGAATCACCGCTTTAACCTTATCGGATTTTTGCTCTTTAATTAGATTTAAAAGCAGTGAAGCTACCTCTGTATTTTGCTCTAAACCGGAATTAACAATAAACAAAGATTTCCTGACTGCTGTCAGATTATCATCTATTAGTTTCCTATAATCATCTTCTCCCAACTTCAGACCTTCATCAAGTTTATAATACGGAATCTTAACGCTTGCCTTAAGAGACATTATGGCCAAACTCTTTTTTATGTCTGTTTCAAAAATAGTGTCATCGTTTATTTTTTCTAACAAAGATAAATAGAATTCTCTTTCATCCGGATTCGCCGTAACAAGATTATTTACAACATTGTTCATAAATTTAAACACCTCATTAAGAGCCGATTCATACTGTTCTTTAGGGTGAAATTCTTCGATTACAATAGAGTCATCAGAACTTTCCTCACTGTTCAAAAAGATTATCAAATTATCCAGCGCTTCTCCATTGTCTTTATCCTTTATGTAATATGAGTAAAAGTAAGTGCATACATCCCAGGGATTGCCACCGCATTTTTTAATAAATTCTTGAATTGTTAAATTTTTATTATCCATTTTATTTACCTCTTAATTAGCCTTAACATAATAATCTAAATCGAAAAAAATATCCTCATCGCTCATGTTTTTTAATTTACTATTGGAAAATGAAATATGCTTTTTTGCTTGATCGCCATCAAAAAGCGTCACAGTTCTTATTTCATCAGCTTCAAAATTATTTACTGTATTGTCTATACTTATGTAAACCGGTTGATCTTTTGTTATTTGAGTAAGCATATCAAGGGGATCAAGTCGTTTGTTATTCTTTTCTTTAAATTCATCAGATTTAAATTTTTTATTATATAAGAAGCTGTTAATTTTTCCAACACATTCAGATGGATTATCCGAGTTTTCAACAAAAAGAAGCAAATCCTCAAACAACGCATCTTTATTTTTTACTCTGCGGATATTGATAAGCTTGTCCTTATAGTATTTATCACCTTGCGGTGTTAAATAATAATATTTAAATTTTCCGGGACGCATAAACGTTATTAATCCGCTTTCAACCAGCTTGTCCATAATCGGCGTAAGAGTACCTTTTGTAATTCCTACTGAATCGGCAAGCTTCTGGTGATTGATTTTAGGATTTTCTCCCACAGTAATGATGATATCATTAAAATGCGGCAAATCCTCAATTTTTAAATTGCCTATAAAATCGTTCACCTTTTTCTGCTTTGTGTTTTTGAGCAAAGCTTCGCCCATCATCTCCATAATACCTACATACCGACCTATAAGGTAATCCACGCTTTCCCTTTGTATTTCTATATCTGTAACTCTGGATAATAAACCTATTGCAGAATTATATTCTTCACAAATTTTGTTGAAATCATCGTCTCTAAAAGAATCGATAATATAATTTACAGCATCGCGAATTGACTCGCTGACATCTATAAATTCAAGTTCATAGAATTTTTCAGCTAAAATATTCTTTAAATCTATTTTCATTTTTTAACATTCCTTTCTCTTTTAAATTCTTCACTTATAACAAGCTCTACTCAAATAGATGCGTATACTCTATATTTATGTCCTCATGCATTTTGTCTCCTCCGCAGTCCAAGGGAATATCAATCTTAAACAAACAGAGTTTTCGACATTCGCCTCCGCATTCGGGATGAATTCTGACCTTTTGTGCATCCTCGGAAATGATCGGAGTTGAAACCAGACAAGGATAGTCCGGGGGCTCTTGTACTTCTGATATAGCAGAACAGGAGTTGCCCCAGATACATCTTACTCCGTACGCCGAACCGGAACTAACTAATTGTTCAAAACTGCTTGTGCCGAACGAGTATGACGGGCATATGATAAAGCTTGCTTTAAGCTTTGTTATAAGAATATTTCTATATTCTTCGTCAAGGTAATCAGCACAAATAGGAAAAGCCAGCCGTCCCAGTCCGTCAATGTGTACCAGTGCGATTTCTTTCGGAGAGTCGGTTAGATCCTCAGTGCATATTCCTTTTTTTCCTTTAAGTTTAAAGCTTTTCTGTTTATATTGTTCTATAAGTTTTTTTCCACTTGATGAGAAGATTGACAACACATTCGTTCTGTTATGCCAGTAAGTAGGTACAAGTGTAAGAAACGGCGTACAAAAACCATTTTCCGCTTTCGGTACAAATAACTTGTTATATCCTGATTCGTCTGCGCTCGATAATCTTTCTGTTCCCAGCATTTCAGGTGCGAAAAGAATATCAATTTTTTCTTTACAGGCACGATTATAACACGTTAAGAAGTTTTCTTCAATCTTATCGGGGGATAGAAGCTGAACATTTCCGAAATAAAGAAGCTTGTTCTTTTTATCGTCCTCTTTAATAATATCATCATCAAATATCATAACAGCGTTCAGAGGATCATTTAATACAGGGGTATACCCAACCTTCAAATATGATTTTCCGGTTCCTCCCAATCCTATGAACATATTTTTTATTCTGAAACCTTTTAAGTCATCGGTCTTTATATAATACAAATTATGCATTGCGTTATTAATTTCATCTGACCAGGCATCTGCATCCTTTGTTACAAGCGTCACAACTGTTCCGTCTGACTTTTTCCTTTTATGAGTTCTCTGAGGCTTATTAAACATCGGAAGAATAATGATTCCCGTTTCATTTATATTATTGTTCAAGCCTTCAGAAGGCATTCTGCTGCCGTTGCCGTCAATCACATCAATACAAATATCCTGCTTAAGCACATCTATATCAACCGTTGAATCAAGACGCGAAATCAAGGTTTTATTATAATAGTAATTGTCTTCTTTTTTGCACTGCTCAATTATATCATCTTCTTTTTGCGAATCAAGGGGAAGATTGTAATGAGCATATACTTTATTTGGAGTAAACATTGAACCAAGCATAGCATCAACCTTATCTGCCAAAGCTAACTCGTACTCCGGTTCAAGGGTACTAAAACTATTATGTGCAGAAAATTCAATTGAGTTTTTTATAACACGTGCCACAAGGTTAAAAAATTGCGTCTTGTGCATAAGATGTGCCTCCTTCCCGATAAATCTTTTGTTATCTTAATTATACTACTACAGAAACCCTGTGTCAAGAGCAATTGTTTGATTTTAATCTATATTCAAACAATAATCAAACTATAATTATGCTGTATTAATAAATGCTCTACTTAAAGGTTAAAAAATAAAAAAATTATTTTATTAAATCACAGCTAAACACCCGATATCATTAAAATAAACGCGGAGTAAAACAAAAAGCGCATCGAAAAATCAAAGAGATTGCTCTTTATATCGTAAAAGCAAAATAAACAGTCCTGCAGTGTATTTCAAACTGCAAAATGGAATTTCAATATCTAAAAGGTGGAAATATATCGTTTGAGTTTTACATAGATACAAATCACCTGCTATGCAATTTGAATGAATGTATACAAGCGTCAGAAACAGTTATAAAACTCCGTTTTGATAGAGTGATAGGGAGATACCAACTGCAGACACTCAAACGAAACCGAGGTCATTATAGATGAATAATAAAGTTAATGACGCATATAATCCATTACAAAATGATTGATTAGATAGCACAACACCCTCAACTACAAAACGTTAGAGGGTGTTGTGCTATTATTTTCTACCCCAAAAGCTCGTCTATCTTTTGCTGTAAAGTGCTGGATTTTGCATATTCTAAGGCGTCAACCTGACGAAAATTGTGATTACGGATACTATCGTTGCTGAATCCCAGAATATAGCTTATAGCTATTCTGTAAATTATTTCCGTAGGAGCAAGTCCGTACACCTGTTTTTCAAAAATATGGGTTAATCTTTCCTTATCATCAGGAAACAGCTTTTTCATATTTTGGCTTTGGTATAGTCGCTTTACTATTTCTGTAATGAACATTCCGGACTTCATATATGGGTCTATAAATGTGTGTTCAGGATTATCAAAGCAGTTTGGATTCTCTTTTTCCAACTCATCAACCATTTTCTTAACTACCCGTTTGGGTGTAAAAATCTGATTAGTCTTTTGAGGCGGAATATAATCAAAAATATCTTCTTTATTGGATTCGTCAAAGTAATTTGCCAGTTGTTTCTTTAGATTCATAAATTCCTTAACAGAGTCATTGAAAACAACAGAATCAAATAATTGTCCGTTAAAATGTTCTGTTTCTCCGGTTTCAGGATTTGTATAATCACCGCCGTCACGCAAAAATCTGAACTGTTCGAGAGTGATGCTTGTAACCTCAACAAACACATTATCAGGAATAATTCTATCAAAGTTTTCGAGTGTCACTTCGTTATCTCCGTAAGCCATCAGGAAAGACGGAATAGTCCTTGAAAAGCCTCTCAAATGGTCTTTTATTCCGCCTTCAAGGTCTTTCTTTTCACGTTCTTTTTCTTCTGTTTCAACTGTGCGAACAACCTCCTGCCCTAACTGTTCAACAAAATTGTCAGCCTGTTCGGAAAGAGCTTGTTTAAACTCGTCCTGGACTTCCTTAACTTTTTCCTTGTACTCTTGACGAATTTTTTGCTTATTTTCTGCTGATGCTTCCTCTAACTTGTCCTTATATTCCTTTTCAAGCTCTTTGTTTTTAATAGAAAAATCACCATAGGCAGCATTAATCTTTTTATCGGATTCAATTTCAATTTTCTTTTCAAGTCTTTTCTGACTTGATTTAGACAGATTTTCGCCATAATGTTCTTTTGCAGAATCTATCAGTGGTTCAGTAACTTGCTTTTTGAAAATCTTTTTTAAATCTTCTAACGGGTCTTTTTTGCTGTCATTTTCCAATTCAATATTATCAATACTGTCATTAAGGGAATCGGTAATATCATAAATTTTGTCACCGAAAACTTCTGTAGCAGTTCCTATAACGAAATTATCATCAATGTTGACGTTTCCGTTATCATCTAATGACAAATCATCTCCGGTTTCAGTCGTAATATTCAGGTTGGAATTTGGCTCAGCAACAGGAGTGAAATTTTTTATAATATCAATTACTTCCTGCGGAGCTTTGAATACATTTGATATATTCTGAAATAAGAAGTCGCTCATAAATCCTCTGCGAACAACTTCTTTAGACCTTATTTTTCTTGGTATTGATAAAACTTTTTCAGCGTCAAGCTCTATCATTTTTCCATTTTCATCTTCGCCGATAACAGGGAAAAAGTTGAGCAATGTGCGAACATTGTTTTTGTGGGTATCAGAATCTCCTCTTCCGTCAGAAGTTTCAGCAGATAAATCATTTGCGAATTGTTCATAAATAACCAGAGTTCTGGCTGGGTCAAAGTCAAATATATAAGCATTCTTTTTTCTGAAAACTCTGAACCGTTGCTGAACATACATGGGTTTTGTGACCTGAAAGCGGTCCGCATATACAGAGCGGGACTTTTGACATTGCTAAGCATTAATACAGCAGTCCACTCAGGAATCGTAATACCCGTTGTTAATTGTCCTACCGATAGAGTTATGGTTTTATCATATTTTCTGATAGCGTCCACAACCTTGTTGTAGGCTTTTTTGTTCTCTTCATCTGCGCTTAATCTGCCGTCACCTGCTGCTAAAACAATTTCGTAATCCTTGAAAACAGGGTGTGCTTTCAGCTTTTTGGCTAATGCTTTAGCACTGTCAACACGATTTAGCAACCAGAATGTATGTTTAAGTTCATTTCTTAAATCATCAGTTGAAAACGGAAATTTCTCCTGAGATGTAAGTGCGTCCAAAAATCTGTCAACAGAACTGTCATACAGGAATTTTCCGCTTTCGGATGTGGCAAAAAACTCGTTAAGGTCAAAAGCATATTCTACGGTTTCTCCCTCTAACTCTTTTCCTTTTGATAACTCATCTCTGACTATTTCTGACATCTGATATGTAAAGAGATTCAGCTGCGGCAAATTAGCATAAGGGTTTTGTTCAGGACTGTTCCATTTACGCTTTTTATTTTGTTCATCAGCATATGTGTAGTTGAAAATTGCGTCCTGCGGAAATTTATCGTTAGCCAGGGCTTTGAAAGGAGTGCCGGATAAATGCAACGTGTGATTGCGTGTAATCTGATTAAAAGCAATGTCGGTTTTGCTTGTGTCTATGCCCTCGTGTGCCTCATCAATAACAAGCAAATCCCAATGCATATCCTTAACGTGCTTTAGCTTATCATAATTTCCGCCAAAATAAATTGAACCTTTTAAATCCTGCAAACTCAAAAATTCTATACAGCGTTTTTTGTTTTCAGTTTTACTTTGACTGCGATTATATGTAAGATATTCCTCACGACTTATTACATACGGTTTCCCTTTCAGCGATTCCGTACTGCTTACAAACAAATAACCCGATTCACTTCCCATAAATTTTTTGTAGTCTTCATACCATGAATTTGCAATAGCAGGACGGTTAGTAACAATCAAAACACTGCGGGCATTCATAGCTTTGCACAAATCATAAACAGACAGCGTCTTGCCAAAACGAGGTTTTGCATTCCAAAGGAATTCGCCTTTTTCGTGGGTTTCAAAATAGTTCTTAGCCATTTGAACAGCTTTCTTCTGTTCGGAACGCAGTTCATATGGCAGAACAGTGTCATTTTGTTCTAAGATTCCTCTGTTTTCCCTGAACTCTTGAAACATATGCTTGGACGTTGTTTTGTCAATATGAAACCATTCGGTTTTCTTTTTGTTTTCGACATTGTTTTTTATTAAATACGCATGGAAGTCCTTATCGGTAAACCTTTCGCCGCTTCCGTCCTCAAAAACAGCGTTACCTCGCCATTCCTCTATGTATTCAACATCAACGGTATAAGTTTGTTGCTTTAATCTTTTATCTACTTCCTGTTCGGTATAACCGATTTTCAGCCAACCGTTGTGTCTTGCAATCTCAGGAGTTGAGTAAGCATAAATCATAGGGACAACCTGTTTTGTAGTATTAATGCTTATGCGGTTATTCATCAGCTCATCTCCTTAACATTCTTTTCTATAAATTCTATTTCAGTATCGTCAAGATTGTATTTTTTATAGAGCTGTAAATCTATTTCGTGAATCGATTTTGACCAGTCAATGTCGGAGTTTTCTGTAAAGTCTTGGAGGGGGACAAAGATGAAATTATTTTTTGTTATGTGGATTGAAGAAATAGTTTGAAGTACCAAAAACCTGACGAACATTGTTTTTAAATACTTTATCAATGATGTAGCTTCACTAAAACAATTAAAAAATCCTACAGTTAAATAAGAATGGGTACATACATCCATAGGTTCTAACACTTTCATCGTTGATGATAAAACATTAAATTTTCCATCTTTGGATGGTTCACCTGCGTGTTCAGCACCGGTTTGACTAAGTAATACCTTATACTTATCAAAAGAATCTGCGTTTTTTATAATAGCCTCTTGTTTTATATAGCTTATTCCTTTACTTGAATAAAGCTTAATATTGTGTTCGGAATCTTTAGTAGTATTACCTCTAATTTTAGTTCCTATACCAAATGGACTAACTGAACTTATTAATCCTTTAATACTCTTATTTGGAGATTTTAATGATTTGTTAATTATGCTAATCGCTTTATTGTATCTAACTAAAATAGGATAATCATTTAGTGAACGCTCCATTGTTGTTTCTATACCATTTTGTATATTTGTAATTTTACATATTTCTGTTTTAGCTTTACTTAATACAAAGTAGCAAACACCTCCGCCTATACTTATATTAGAAAAACATTCTTTTGCGTTTGGATAATCCACAAGCGATTTTAGGTGCCGTTCACAAATCATATAATTTCTAAATTTATCTAAACCTATTCCACCTGAGTACCATCTTGCTGGTGTAATCATCACAACATCTTTGTCACAAATTTTTATTGACTCAGTAACAAACATATGATATATAGGTTTTGCTTGATTAGTTTCATTCGTTACATTTTCCTGATAAGGCGGATTACCAATCACAAAATCAAATTTCATTTTTCTTTTCACTCCTTTTAAGTCTGAATAATATAGTGATCTGTCAGCTCTCCAATTGTATAGTTTGCATTCAAAATTTTCGATTTCGATGTTCTTTGTGTTTGTAAATTCCTCAAAACGCAGTTGTTCATTAACTTTATTTGGTGCTCCGTTTGGTACAGTACCTTTCAGTCCGTCCATTTGCCACAAATTCCAGCTGATTATATTTGCTATTTTTTTAAGCTGGTTTTTGCTTGGCTCTTCATTCCAACGCTCTTTATAATTTTCGTAAAATGACAACAGCATATTAATTCTTGCAATCAACAGGCTGTCACCCTGATATTCATATCCATAGCAGCTTTGAAAAGCTCTGATAACCCACTTGTACCATTCTTCCCTATTTGTTGTGTTTTCGTTTATTACACGGAGTTTTCTGTCTAGTATTCCTATGCGGTTATTGATAGGAATAATCTGACCGGTTGAGGTATCATATCTTGAACAAAGGTAAGGAGCTTCGCCGCAGGTGATTTCAAGTTTTCGCAAGTCAACGTAATTTTGCCAGTTTTTACTGTTCGGAAACTCTATTTTTCCCGGATTAGTCTGCCAATCCCGGTCAACTTCCGTATTAAACACATCAGCTATACAAAACCACTGTTCATCGCAAAGATTATTCATTTTGTTGCATAACCAAGCCGGTGTAAATACTTCTGCTTTTGTGCGTGTGCGTTTCTGCTGTTGCTCAACATTTTTCTGCACTCTCGGTTGAACAATCCACTTATTTATCCCACTTATCAGATATTCTTGAATAGGACTATTATCAGAGTATTCAAATCCTAAGTGTTCATAGGAATTAGTTGCCCATATAATATTTTGTTTTGTTGCTTTGTCCTGAAGCAAAATCCTTTTAATTAAATTAACAGGATATGACTCAAAATCTATTAACTCTGTCAAGTGGGTTCCCCCTTTTATATTTGTTGAATATTGTTTCCACTGATGAAGATACTAATAGTGAAAAACTTAAAAATGCTATTCGCAGAATATTTACATCTGCGTTTAAATATAAAAATGGTCACTATTATCAAAGTGTAAGATAAATAGTGACCATATTTTTGACGATGAATAGAAAATTAAATTACCTGCTCTAACGTGAGCTTTTCCATATTCTTTTGTTTCAGTTCAAAGGAAGAATGAACATATCGGTCCAAGGTTGTTCGGACATTAGTGTGCCCAAGAATTTCGGACAGAGTCTTAACGTCGAAACCTGACTCAATACACCTTGTTGCAAAAGTGTGACGGAGTGTGTGGAAATTTACGTTTTCCAAACCGCAAGCAGTAGTAATTTCTCCGAGTTTTTTCTGCATAAGACGTGGCTCAATAAATTTGTCATTAGCTTGACGAATAACATATCCTTTTGGCTTTCTGTGCTTTTCAATCAGTTCATAAATAGCCGTTGGTACAGGAATAATGCGGTTTGATTTATCTGTTTTTGGCTCAGTAATCATAACTGTACTTTTCCCGTCTTCATTTTTTATTCTCTGCATTGTTTTTGAAATATGAATTTTGTTATCCTTTATGTCATCCCACTGTAAAGCGCATAATTCACCAATTCGAACACCGGTGAAAAGTGCAAACAAAATTCCAAAGCTGTAACAATCGTCATTCTTATTGATGTATCTGATAAGAGTTTGTTGTTCTGACCGAGATAAAACTCTCATTTCTTGTTTAGTTTGTTTCAACAGCGAAATTTTAGGACATTTTATATTGTATTCTTCCTCAACGTAGTCAAAACCCATTTCAAGAACAATCAATATATTGTTTACTGTTGCTGTTGCAAAAGAACCGATAAGTTTATCGGTAAATTCTGATATGTGTTTACCGTTCAACATACTCACGTTGATTTTTCCTAGCTCAGGAATAATATGATTGTTGATGATAGTTTCATATTTCACAAAAGTAGAGTACTTGGTTTTATGCTTTGTAAGATACAACCAATTCTTCATAATAGATTCAACTGTTGCAAAGTTTTTTGTTTCAATAATCTGCGGATTAAAAATATGAATTTTTTGTTTCTGCTTTACTTCAGAGTAAGAATGCCCATAAACAGAACCATATTTTTTCTTTCCGTCAATAGTTATTTCTTTAACAAATCGAGCTTCCCATCTTCCATCCTTTCTCTTATAAATATTTTCTCCTCGTCTTGGCATACTAACAAATCCTTTCTGTTTTAATATATTAATTTTAAAACAGACTGTATATTTGACCACAAATAAAATAAGTTCAGCTGCAAACAATACGATTTTCTATGATGTATTTCAAAATACAGTAGTAAAACCAATTGAACTTTTATTAAATATGTGGTAAAATATTGTTGAAAAAATAAGAATAATAGGTTATTTTAGCATTCGCAGATGTAAATATTCTGCGAATTTTTATTTATCATAATTTATTTGTTGTATGTTAACTTGAAACATCGGGAATTGCAAGTTATTTTTTTATATTAATATTTTTATAGAATAGAGTAATACTTGAAAAAAGTCTGGACTTTGCAAGAACTTTGTGATATATGTTTGTACTGCGAAAGGCGGTGCAATAATGAATACACTTGAAGAGCTATATTATGGAAACATAGTTCCGAATGAAAAATGTGCAAAACTTAACAGCGAGGTCACAGAACTGCTGAAATTGCTAAACAGAAATGAAGAAAAACTCACGGCAACTCTGACTGAGGAACAGAAAGAAACCTTTGAAAAATACAAGGATTGCAATCGGGAGATTTCTGAAATCTGTGAACGAGAAGCATTCCTGAACGGCTTTAGGTTAGGAGCACGGATTATCATTGAATCGGTAAATCAATAATAATTGTTTACTCAAAAATCAACGGGAGAACGCTGTAAATTGTTCTCCCGTTAATCGTTGTATTTACCTGTTTTTATTAACTTTTTAATAATAGCTTTTCTTGCCTTGATCACCCCGTCTATGGTCATCATTTCAACAAGAGCAACTTCGTCAAGCGTTTTCTTTTCATAGCCAAATACACCCATTGAATGTCCGAGTATATATTTGTCTTTGTCGGGTAGCTTGTCAAACTGTTTTTTCAAAAGCTCAAGGCAGAGCTTTTGCTGAAAAGAAAATTCCAAGGCTGTTGGTGTACCGCTATGAAAATGACGGAGTTATCATTCAGAAAACTGACATTACAGACCGATACAGCTGGGCGACAAAAACTATTGTCGGTATGCTTGAAAATGAGGTGTATCTCGGGCATACGGTGAATTGCAAAACTACAACCTTGTCCTACAAGGATAGGAAACAGAAGCTTGTTCCTGTAGAAAATCAATTCAGATTTGAAAACACTCACGAAGCTATAATCGACAAAGAAACCTGGGGCATTGTTCAGAAGGTTCGTGAGGGCAGGAGAAGAATTACGAAGTCAGGTAATATCAATAAGTATAGTGGTTTGCTCTACTGTGCAGACTGCGGAGCAAGGCTTACCTACAACAGCGGAAACAAGCCAAAGCCAAAAAGCTATTACTTTATGTGTAGTTCCTATCGCAGACACAAGGACGGCGATTGTGTATTGTCGCACAGAATCCGTGAAATTGTATTAGATGAAATTGTCAGGGAAGAAATCAATCAGGCAATTTATTGTGCAGTCAATGAAAAGGACAAATTTGTTGAGTGCATCAGTAAAAGAAGTTTGTCGGAAAGTCGAAAAAAACTCAGTCAGAAGATAACCGAGCTTGACAGGCTGAATAACCGTAAAAACGAGTTGAATGTAATATTCAGAAAGCTTTATTAGGATAACGCACTCGGTAAAATTCCCGATGACCAGTACAGACTTCTATCCGACAGCTATACTGCTGAACTGCACGAATTAAAAGCAAAGATACCCGAACTGCAAAATCAGATAAATGAAATCAAAACAGAGGAAAGCAATGTTGACAGGTTCATTGCCTTGGCAAACAAATATATTTACATTGAAGAACTGAAACCTGAGATACTGAGAACTTTCGTAAGCAAAATCACCATGCACGAGAATGATAAAAACACCACTGGAGCAAAGTATGAGATTGACATATTCCTGACACATATAGGAAAATTCTGGTGAGAGAATTCAATCACAAAAATTCACAGCAGAAAACAGAGCAGATAGCGAAAACTACCTGCTCTGTAAAAAAATTAATTTATATGTTCCTTATGGGAAGTCAGCTGACTTGAACCCTCGGCACGCGGTTTTGGAGCGGCTCAGAAGTGGTATTATCTTGTATCGCCTAATGCCACAAAGTTCAAAAAATGCAGTAACCATCAGCAATCTCGGGATTTTGCAGCATTAAACAATATTTAATATATTGCCTTTTATTTTCTAAAAATCAGAAAGTTTTTTAGAAAAATTTTTAGAAAACCCTTACAAGATTTCATCAGTCAAAAAACTGCCAATGCATAATATTCAAAATTCACACAAAAATCATCGAAAAATCCTCCCTAAAACAACCAAAAGCTGAGGACAATTTTCATATCCTCAGCTTTATTTTTTCTGTTTATTCTTTTTTTAATAAATCAAAAAGGGAGGATTCATGATTAGGAATATTTGATACTCTTTTATATTCTTTAATTGCATTAATTAAAGAATCAACATCTTCAAAATATTCCGTTATAAAAGTTTTACTTTTCACATTTTTATAAGATAGATCTTCTTTACAATAGCTACTTGGTTTCTTTTTAGATTTTTTGTAATCCTCATGTTTGTTTTCGTTACAGATAATTAACATTTCAATTTCAGGCGCAGTAATTATATTTATTATATCAATCTTATGTTGGTAGGCTCTGCTGATTTTGAAGTTTTCGTTTCGTGAATCTAGGATTCTTAATACCGTTATTTTGTCATCAAAACCTTTTCTCAGATATTGCTGTTCAAATTTTTGACCACTACGACTTCTAAGTACATCTTCTTCGAGTAAATCTTTTCTGTCAAAAATAAGTTTATTGTTATCCAGCAAAATGTTGATAATAACTTGTTCTGCAGTGCCTTCACATATACATGCTATATATTTAGAAAATTCCATCGTTTCCTCCTAAATGCTATCGCTGATAATAGCATTTTTCAAATCCATATATGCATCGTACATGGGAAGTGTACCTCCCAAAAGACCACTTTGATATGCTTCACTCTTTTTTATATCATTTCTTTTTAAAATTTTCGATAAGTTTTCTATAGTTATTCCTTGACGATTTCTGACAATATATATATTGTCGTTGCGCTCAAATTCGTCAAGCAATTCAGAATAGTGGGTTGAAAAAATAAGGGTAGCGCCTTTTTTGTTAACCTTTTTATCCATATAAAAACGAATTAAAGTTGATACGATTTCTCTGTTAAAGTGGTTTTCTAATTCGTCTATTATTAGATATCCTCCGTTATTAAATATGCGAATAGCGTATAAAAATGTATTGATGCCCTTTATCGTGCCAGAAGAGAGATAACGATTTAATTCAGAAAATTGATTCAAAATCATCTCGTTTTTTGACTTAAACTTTAAATGAATATTTGATTTATTTTTTTCTTTATTTATTTTTAAATATTCTATGCTCGGATCAAAAAAAGAAATTAATTCAACAGGACAGTCTTCAGATATATCTAATTCATTAATGTTAGTATAACGGAGCATATCTGTATAATTAATAGATTCTTTGTTTCTTTTATTGAAGGCAACCATAATACTAACATCATCTAAAAGAAATTCAGAATTAACATCGCGAGTAAAATTAGTTTCTATATCTGAGAAATCATATAAGGCTTTTTTTGCTTTAATTTTAGATATATCCTTTGATTTTAATGTTTCGGATACAATTTTCAATTTATTATTTTCTTTTGCAATAACAGTATTTAGAAGGTATACCGATTTGTTGTTTTGAGTTTCAGAGAAAAAGAAAGTATCGAAAGAAACTGTATTATTATCGGCTATACCATCTAAAACTTCTGAACATGTAATACTGTTTATCGGGGTATTGTTTAACATACCAAAAACAAAAGTTATTAATTTTAGCACAGAAGTTTTACCGGAAGCGTTGATTCCGGTAAATGAAATAACATTATTTTTATAAAAAGTGTTAGATGGTGTAGAAAATAGTTCGCTCATGTTTTCTGCATTTTCACTATTAACTCTTTGTTGAGGTAAAAAATCGATTTCGCATATTCCATTAAATAAAGGAAGATCTTTGGCTGCTATTTTTAAAATCTTCATGTGAATCACTCCTGCTAATTACGCAATATATGTTTTTATATGTGTATTATACCACTATAAATGCAATTATTCAAGGATAAAAACGGAAATCACGGTTTTAGATGCAAAAACAAACGATTTTGAAATACAGAATAATTTATCTAATGCTGTTTGTCATCAATACTTTCATTGAAAATTATAGTCCAAAAAGGCGGAAATGTTCAATGAAACCGTCTTGTTATTTTAATTTAGCTACAAAGAACAAAATTCATCAACCACAGGGTAGATAATGGGACAGTGGTTTTTGGTATAATATAGTTGACAGATGGGAACATCGGGCAAAAATAAAATTTTATTAAAATATCAAAATGTCAGTCCAGCGGTGATATGTCAAAAGATAAAAGATTAAAAAGGCATATATTTTTGCATATATCTCATAAATGCAAAAAACACCCACCTAAACCCTGTCGACCAAATTTTTAAAAAATGAGCAGGGCGTAGCTCGTCGGCAAGCAGACCGAATCTACTTTGCCGGACAGTATAAGCGGTTGTCTTTCAGCAGACGAAAGACTAAACGCACAAATTTATGGGCAGTTAAAGCGAGAGCACGTTTGTGTTGGCATCTGTTTACCTCTTTGTATTTGAGGTGGTAGAAGTCGCTGTATTCCTTGTCGCATCTTACAAGAGAAAATGCAGCTTCACACAGATAATACTTTGAAAATCAATTGCCGGATGGAATGAGCCTTGTAACTTCGGTCTCAAAGCCACCGGACCGGTGTTGTTTCCAGGCAAGACCTGCATATTTGGCAAGTGCACCAGTAAAGGTGGTTTTTTAACCACCTTTTATTTTTTGTCAAAATTACTTAAAATGCCTTAAAAACGGCTTAAATACTGGGTTTTCAAGATTTCAAAAATTCAGTTGATTAATTTTGAATTAAGTTAAAACAAGATAAAATGCAGTCAAACTTACTGTCATTTTAGTTTGCCTGCCGATTTTCAAGGAAACAAGATAATATATTTTTGAATTTTATTACACCGTAGCACAAAGATTTTTTACTCGCAAATTTCAAAAACGAACTGTATAACATTACTGCAATATCCAAAAACTGCCAATGCATAAACCTTTGAGCATGCTAAAAAATCAATATTTTTTTGTTTAAGGGTTGGACTAATGAATGAAATGTTTAGTATAATATTATTGATAGGTAAAAATGTCAGAGAAATCGATTGCATTTTTGCAGATTCCCTTTGATTAAGTTAGCTTTTGAAAAAAATAGCCCTGAAAGCAACTTGTCAAAAATTAGTAAATTATATATCGGAGGTTATATTATGAAAAAGATTTATCTCGTTGCTAGACAGAATGTTCATAGTGTTGCTAAACATGAATTACATGATGATAAAGGTCTTGAATGTTTGGATGGAATTCGTTACGGCAAACCAAAATATATTGACGATAATATAAATCCGCTCTCGGTTGCAGATGACTTAAAGCTTGAATTTGAAAATGATAATGTAGGATGGTATGCAGCCAAATATTCAATTCGTTTTGAAGATGGCAGTGAAATTGAAATTTAAAGATAAGTATAAAGGCTGAGGATATTTGCTCCTCAGCTTTTTGTTTATTCAAGTGCTAATATTTTATAGATTTCGTATAACAAAATACACAAAAAAGTGATTAAAAAAGCAGGTATTATAAATAACTTTATTGAATTCGACATGGTGATGTGATATAATTAAACTTATAATTGTAACTTTATACATAAATAATAATCGAATACAAATCATTTAGAGGAAAGGAAAATAGAAATGGCTCAAAAAAGTAACGCCAATATTGGCTTTGAAAAACAAATCTGGGATGCGGCTTGTGTGCTTTGGGGACACATTCCTGCGGCAGAATACAGAAAGGTTATCGTAGGTCTTATTTTTCTGCGTTATATATCAAGTGCATTTGAAAAACGCTATCAGCAGCTTGTCGCTGAGGGTGACGGGTTTGAAGATGATAGGGATGCATATACTATGGAAAATATTTTCTTTGTTCCCGAAAATGCCCGTTGGAGCAAAATTGCTTCATCTGCACATACTCCTGAAATCGGTACTGTTATTGATGATGCAATGAGAGCCATCGAAAAAGAAAATACAACTCTTAAAAATGTATTGCCTAAGAACTACGCAAGTCCTGATTTGGACAAGCGTGTTTTGGGCGATGTTGTTGACCTGTTCACTAATATGGATATGGGCGACACCGAGGAAAGCAAAGACCTGCTCGGCAGAACTTATGAGTATTGTATTCAGCAGTTCGCCGCTTACGAAGGTGTTAAGGGTGGCGAGTTCTATACTCCTGCAAGTATTGTTAAAACAATCGTAGCTATCTTAAAGCCGTTCAAAAACTGCCGTGTATATGACCCTTGTTGCGGTTCGGGCGGTATGTTCGTACAGAGTGCAAAGTTCATTCAGGCTCACAGCGGTAAGCGTGGCGAAATCGCCGTTTACGGTCAGGAGTCCAATGCCGACACTTGGAAAATGGCTAAAATGAATATGGCTATTCGTGGTATTGATGCAGACTTCGGTGCATATCAAGCAGATACATTCTTCAATGACGTACATAAAACACTGAAAGCAGATTTTATTATGGCAAATCCGCCATTTAATCTAAAAAACTGGGGTGCTGACAAGTTGCAGGGTGATGTCCGTTGGAAATACGGAACACCGCCTGCCGGCAATGCCAACTATGCGTGGATTCAGCATATGATACACCACCTTGCACCGAATGGAAAAATCGGTCTTGTACTTGCTAACGGTGCGTTGTCCTCTCAGTCCAGCGGAGAGGGAGAAATCAGAAAGAACATTATTCAGGCTGACCTTGTAGAAGGTATCGTCGCTCTACCGACTCAGCTCTTTTACAGCGTTACAATTCCTGTTACGCTTTGGTTTATTACCAAGAACAAAAAGCAAAAGGGCAAAACTCTTTTTATCGACGCCCGCAAGATGGGACATATGGTTGACAAAAAACATAGAGACTTTAGCGATGAAGATATTCAAAAGCTAGCAGATACATTTACGGCATTCCAAGAAGGTACGCTTGAAGATGTCAAAGGCTTCTGTGCAATTGCCGATTTGCAAGAAATCGAAAAGCAAGACTTTATCCTTACTCCAGGCAGATATGTCGGAATTGAAGAAGTCGAGGACGACGGCGAACCGTTTGAAAAAAAGATGACTCGCCTTACCTCCGAATTATCTGAGATGTTTGCAAAGTCCCACAAATTAGAGGACGAAATCCGTAAGAAACTGGGGGCGATTGGGTATGAAATATAAGACCTATAAAATCAAAGACTTGATAAATGAGATTTCAATGGGTCCATTTGGTTCAAATATTAAAGTAGAGTGTTTTGTGGACAGTGGTATTCCTGTGCTCAACGGGAGTAACCTGACAGGATTTGCTTTGAATGATAATTCATTTAGATATGTAACGCCTGAAAAGGCAGACTCTCTTGGAAAAGCGAATGCTTATAGGGGGGATATTGTTATCACTCATAGGGGAACTCTTGGACAAATAGTTTTTATACCTGAAAATTCAAAACATAGTCGCTATGTTATTTCTCAGAGCCAGTTTAGAGTCAAATGTAATGAGAAAATCTTACCTGAATATTTGGTATATTATTTTCATACCAACGCAGGGCAGCATAAATTGCTTTCCAACGCTTCTCAGGTTGGAGTTCCCGCTTTAGCTCGTGCATCAACGACTTTTCAAACACTTGAGATTGATATTCCCGATGTAACCGAACAGAGGAAAATTGTTGATTTATTGGAAACCATCAGAGAGAAAATTGAACTCAATAATGCCATAAACAATAATTTAGCGGCTTAAAGGCCGATGTTGGAGACATCAAGCTCACCTGACATAAGGCGAGGAAGTAAAGAGTCTCGTACCGCCTGCAAACGGCAAATTCCTTCATAATTATTGCGAATTGCAGCGTCCATAGGGGCAACTATCAGTTCAAATTTCTCAATTTGCTCATCGTCGGGAATAAGAATTGGCATATCATTCAGCGAATTGCGATTGATAGAACCGAAAACTGTACCTTCGCCATTGAATACATCTAACTGCTTTTTGAGCGAGAACATCGTGTAAAGTACAAAAGACTGATGGTTAGTTTTAGAGTGAATAGCGGCAAGCCCGCGACCAATACAACAGTCGTTATGAGCAACATTAAGATCGCCAACCGGTGCTCGAACACTCATTAAGATGTCATTTGCATAAGCCATTCGCTTTGGCTCGGTGGTATAAAGGCGGATAGTTGGAAATCTGAAACCAAATTCAGAACGACCTTGAAAGAAGATTGCGCCTATTCCGTCCTCATTATAGCTACTGCCACTTGGAGATTGACCCATAGTAATATTAGCGATGTCGCTTAGAGAGCCTTCAATCCAATCAGGGTCAGGATTGTCGATAAACATTTGCTGATAAATTGCCTGAGCTTGTTGCTCTAAATTATTGTTTATATTATGAACAGGGAGGCAATTATGAATAAATATGTTGCTTTTTTAGATATTTTAGGATTCAAAAATAAATTAGGTAATATCACTCAGAATGAAGCAAAACAATATATTATGCAGTTTTCGTCGGTAATATATAGTGTTTTTCAAGGCGTTAATAATATTAACGGATATATAGTTAGCGACTCTGTCATTCTGTACACAGATAATACAGAAGGTGTTTCCTTGATTGAACTAATGAAAGTGGTAGAGAAAATATGTAAAACGGAATTTTCTTCAAATGGAATAATTATTAGGGGTGCAATATCAAAAGGTAAATTTGATAATGTACCAGCAATAGAATTAAATAATTTACAAAAACAATTAATTGTTGGTGAAGCTTATGTGGATGCATATTTACTTGAAAGTTCAATAAAAACAATAGGCATTAATTTATCCCAACAAGTATATGAAGATTTAAGGAATTATAATTATGCTATTAATACTATTGAAGAAAAAATAGATAATAATATTCATTATGTTTTTAGATACATAACATTAGATTTTTTGTTAGATGAAAAAAATTTGAAGCGATTTATAAAATTGGCAAATGAATCAGGGTGGTTGCCGCATTACTATAACACTATTTATTTTGCAATGAAATTAGAAAAAAACGATAATAAAATTGAACAAGTTTTTCTAAATATTCAAAAACAAGTGTGTGATGAAAAGCCCAGTGAAAACTGGCGTGATTTGGATTTATATATTAAAAACAGCTTTGCTGATGGAGTTATAGATGAATACAAAACTCGTTTTTTAAAACACATCAGAAAATGTTTAAAATAATAGAATAAAATCTGACAACGGCAGATTTCTATAAAGAACACCGTTGCTTGTCGTTCTCTAAGAATAAAAAGGAGAATTGACTGTGAAACAAGATTTAATCAAAAATGTTGTTCAAGGAATGTTACCATACTTGAACAATGCACAATGTGAAAAGTTACAAGAGGTGCTGCAATACACCCTTGCAAGGTATGAGGTAACGGAAAATCAAAGCAAAGAGAAATACTCGGAGCAGAACTATGTAGAACTGTTCCTGTCGGCAAAGAGAATTGAAGGCTGCTCCGAGAAATCTCTTAAATACTACAAGGCAACCATTGAAATGATGATTGGAACTGTCGAAAAAAACGTAAAGCATATTGAAACCGACGATATAAGACGATACCTGACCGAGTATCAGGAAAAGAAAAAATCAAGCAAGGTTACAATAGACAATATTCGCCGTATACTTTCAAGCTTTTTCTCATGGCTTGAGGATGAGGATTACATACTGAAAAGTCCGGTCAGACGTATACACAGAGTAAAAACCGGGACAAACATCAAGGAGACATACTCCGATGAAGCCTTAGAGCTTATGAGAGATAACTGCTCAGAACTTCGAGACTTGGCGATTATTGATATGCTGGCTTCAACGGGTATGCGTGTTGGCGAAATGGTACTGCTTAATCGAAATGATATTGATTTCAACGAAAGAGAATGTATCGTGTTTGGTAAAGGCAGTAAGGAACGGGTAGTCTATTTTGACGCTCGCACAAAGATACATTTGCAGAACTATTTGGAGAGCAGGACGGACGATAATCCGGCATTATTTGTGTCGTTGAAATCACCGCACAAAAGGCTGAAAATCGGCGGTGTTGAGGTTCGCCTGAGAGAATTTGGAAAGCAATTAGGTATTAACAAGATACACCCACACAAGTTCAGGCGAACCCTTGCAACTATGGCAATAGACAAAGGAATGCCCATTGAGCAACTGCAACAGCTCTTGGGACATAGAAAGATAGATACGACCTTGCAGTACGCAATGGTAAAACAAAGCAATGTTAAGATTGCACATCGAAAATACATTGGATAGAGAGGAAAATATTATGGCGGAACAATTTACCACATTAGCTTCACTAACGGTAGATGGAAAAGGTTCATACGGAATTGGAGCAAGTGCAGTTCCTTTCTCAAAAGATTTATACACCTATTTGAGAATTACGGATATAAAAGATGATGGCACACTAAATCTACAAGATTTAAAATCGGTTGATGATGAGAAAGCTTCTGAATATCTTTTGAAACCGAACGATATTGTATTTGCGAGAACAGGTGTAAGCACAGGAAGAAACTATTTTTACGATGGAACGGACGGAGAATTTGTATATGCAGGATTTCTTATTAAGTTCAGTATTGATGAGAAAAAAGTTAATCCTAAATACATAAAGTATTTCTGCCAGTCTAAGCAGTATAAGGATTGGATTAATTCGTTCAACACAGGTAGTACACGTGGAAACATAAATGCTCAAACGCTTGGCAAAATGCCAATTCCTCTAATTGAGAGAACGACACAAGATGCTTTGGTTAGTATCCTTTCAAGTATAGACGAAAAAATCAAGAAGAACAATGAGATAAACAATAATTTAGAGCAGCAAGCAATGGCTCTTTTCAAATCGCGGTTTATAGATTTTGAACCATTTGACGGGAAAGTACCTAAAGCTTGGATAAATGGTGTACTTGGCGATTTTGTTGAAATAAAGCGTGGTGGTTCACCTCGACCTATCCAAAAATTTTTGTCAGATAGTGGATTTCATTGGCTGAAAATATCTGATGCAACCGGTATTAGTTCTCCATTCATCAATGAAATTAAAGAATACATCAATGAGGCTGGTTTAAAAAAGACTGTTTACCTTAAATCAGGAAGTTTGGTTTTATCAAATAGCGCCACACCTGGGTTACCTAAGATACTTGATATAGATACTTGCATACACGACGGCTGGCTCTATTTTCCGTCATCAAAGTTTTCAAATGAGTATCTGTATCTTTATTTCAAATACATTAGAGACAATCTAATTGCACTTGGTAATGGTAGTGTTTTCACAAATTTAAAAACGGATATTCTAAAGAACTATCCAACATATTTGCCTACCGAGGATGTCTTGAAAAAATTTGACGGATTAGTACAGCCTATTTTCTCTATGATTCTTTCAAAAACAAGAGAAATAAAGAGATTAGCTGAAATCAGAGACACGCTATTACCTAAACTCATGTCCGGTGAGCTTGATGTCTCAGGAATAGACCTTTAAGCCGCTAAATTATTGTTTATACTGTCGAGGAGGGGAGAATAATGGTCGATTGGAATTTGTTTTTTTCAATTATTACTGTGATTGTGGCAATAATAGCTTTATTCCAGACTTCACATCAAATAAGATTGAGTAATAAACAACATCTCTTTGACCGTAGGTTAAAATCATATCTGCGAGCCAACGGATTGGTTAATCTATGCAAAGATAATTATATCCATCTTCAATCAAAGAATAATGAAGAACCATTTTTTCAAAACGATACGGTATTCAGTTTGCTGACAAATAATACTTATATGTACCAACAGATGGAGGTATTAGAGCATCCCCTAGAACAGCCTTATCAAGTTGAGTTTTTAAAGAAGTGTGAGGAATTAAAAAATCTTTCAGAGGAACTAAAGCTATATTTTGAGGGAAAAGCGTCAGAACAGTATAGCAGTTTTGTTTTTGCTTATGAAAATGCATTATTTCGGATGTATCAATATAAAATTCTGCTTTGTAAAATGCAGGAACAGAATCAAAAGAATCCAATAACATTGGAGAAAGCTCAAAATAATTTTGATGAGCCAAAATATAGAAAAAATCTGTTTGCTTCATTTGATGATTTAAGAGAAAAATACGACATCCTAATAAATGAGAAAGCTGACGATAAAATAAAAAGACAATTGAAGCTAACATAAAAGGAGGAAAGAAAATGCCGGGATTATATACCGAAGCCGATTATGAAAATTCAGTAATCGAGCTGTTTAGAAATGATTTGGGGTACGATTACGCATACGGTCCCGATATAGAAAGGGATTTTTACAGTCCGTTATATGAGGATATATTACTCGACTCTTTGTATAACTTGAACAAAGGGCTGCCTGATGATGCTATTCAGGATGCTATGTTTAAACTCAAAAACTTTGAAAACGGAGAGCTTGTGCAGAAAAATGCTGTCTTTATGGACTATCTGCAAAACGGTATTCCTGTTAGGTATTTTGTTGACGGTGAGGAACGCTCCTCTATCGTCTATCTCATTGACTACAAAAATCCCGACAATAACTCCTTTATTGTTGCTAACCAATGGACTTTTATTGAGAACAGCAATAAACGCCCTGATGTAATTCTCTTTTTGAACGGCTTGCCGGTAGTTTTAGTTGAGCTGAAATCTCCCTCCCGCGAGGAAACCGACGCTTCCGAAGCGTACAGGCAGCTCCGTAACTATATGCAGGAAATCCCGTCAATGTTTGTATATAACGCCATCTGTGTTATGAGCGACCAGTTGACCTCCAAAGCGGGTACGATCACCTCCGGTGAAGACCGCTTTATGGAGTGGAAAACAAAAGACGGCGACTATGAGAACACGCAGTATGCACAGTTTGATACTTTCTTTGAGGGTATGTTCCAAAAGGCACGACTGCTTGATATAATCAAAAACTTTATTTGCTTTTCTAACGAGGGTATCAATTCGTTTAAGATACTCGCAGGGTATCATCAATACTTTGCAGTCAGAAAAGCGATTGAATCCACAAAGCACGCTACCGTTACCGATGGTAAGGGCGGCGTATTTTGGCATACCCAAGGCAGCGGAAAGTCGCTGTCTATGGTGTTCTATGCTCATTTGTTGCAAGAAGCGTTGGACAGCCCGACGATTGTTGTTATCACAGACAGAAACGACCTTGACGACCAGCTTTACGGTCAGTTTGCAAAATGCAAAGACTTTTTGAGGCAAGAGCCGGTACACGCTACTTGCAGAAAGCTGACAGAAACTTCGGGTAAAAATGATGTCGGATTAAAGGACTGGTTGGACGGCAGACAGGCAAACGGTATTATTTTTACTACCATGCAAAAGTTTGAGGAGTCGCACGAAGCGTTATCCGAACGCCACAACATCGTTGTTATGGCAGACGAAGCGCACCGTGGACAATACGGACTGACAGAAACCGTGGACGCTAAAACCGGTAAGGTTAAAATCGGTACAGCTCGTGTTATCCGCAACACCTTGCCTAACGCTACATATATCGGATTTACAGGCACTCCTATTTCTTCAAAAGACCGCAGCACCCGTGAGGTATTCGGTGACTATATTGACATTTACGATATGACTCAGGCGGTTGAGGACGGAGCAACCCGCCCTGTCTATTACGAAAGCCGTGTAATTAAGCTCAATCTCGATGAAGCAACGCTACGGATGATTGATACCGAGTATGATATTATGTCCGCCAATGCCGATGAAGAAGTTATCGAAAAGAGCAAGCGTGAACTCGGTCAGATGGAAGCAATCCTCGGCAATGATAACACCATCAATTCGCTAGTAAGCGATATACTCGACCACTACGAGAACAACAGAGAAAACCTGCTGACAGGTAAAGCAATGATTGTTGCTTATTCTCGCCCTATCGCTATTAAAATTTACAAGCGTATCTTAGAACTTCGTCCTGCTTGGACAGAAAAGGTTGCAGTTGTTATGACTTCCGGCAACAATGACCCGGAAGAATGGCGTGAAATAATCGGAAACAAGCACCACAAAAACGAGCTTGCAAAGAAATTTAAGGACAACAACAGTCCGCTTAAAATTGCGATTGTTGTTGATATGTGGCTGACCGGATTTGATGTGCCGTCTCTTGCCACAATGTATGTTTACAAGCCTATGTCCGGACACAATCTTATGCAGGCTATCGCCCGTGTAAACCGTGTGTTCCGTGATAAAGAAGGAGGTCTTGTTGTTGACTATGTCGGAATTGCAACCGCTTTGAAGCAGGCAATGAATGACTACACCTCCCGTGATAAAAAGAACTACGGCGATACCGATGTAGCAAAGGTTGCATATCCTGAATTTCTTAAGAAGTTAGATGTGTGCCGAGATAAATTTCACGGATACGATTACTCCAAGTTCAAAAACGGAACAGACCTTGAAAGAGCAAAAACAATCAGCGGTGCTGTCAACTTTATTATGGGCAGAGAAAAGGTTGATGATAAAGACTCTTTCGTAAAAGAAGCCCTTATGCTTCATCAGGCATTATCTCTCTGTTCTTCTTTGGTTGATGAGGACAGCAGATTTGAAGCGGCGTTCTTTGAGTCTGTGCGTGTACTGGTTCTCAGATTGACGAATACCGGTGTGGACAAAAAGATTTCTCTGCCGGAAATGAACGCAAGAATAAACGAGCTTTTGAAGCAGAGTATCAAAAGCGACGGAGTCATCAATCTTTTCTCGGATATTAAGGAAGAATTTTCTTTGTTTGACCCGAAATTCCTTGAAGAAGTTGCCAATATGAAAGAGAAGAATCTTGCGGTTGAGTTGCTTAAAAAACTTATTGCAGAACAGGTTTCAGTATATCGAAGAACTAATGTGGTTAAATCCGAGAAATTCAGCGAGATTATGCAGCGTTCGCTCAATGCATATTTGAACGGTATGCTGACCAATGAAGAAGTCATTGAAGAAATGCTGAAGCTGGCAAAGCAAATTGCGGCAGCGCAAAAAGAGGGCGAAGAACTCGGACTTACTGCCGATGAACTTGCTTTCTACGACGCTTTGACTAAGCCACAGGCAATTAAAGATTTTTACGAAAATGACGAGTTAATTGCAATTACAAAAGAACTTGCCGATACTCTCCGCAAAAACAAGACGATTGATTGGCAAAAACGAGAGTCCGCAAGAGCAAAAATGCGTATGCTTATCAAAAAGCTCCTGAAAAAGCACAAGTATCCGCCCGAAGGTGTGGAAGACGCTGTGCAGACGGTTATGACACAGTGCGAGCTTTGGGCAGATAATGTAATGGAAGTGTAAACAGACATAAAAGTAAGCCCCAATTTACAAAAAATAGGTTTATGGAACCGATATTTTGCTTATTGCAATACGGAATATTGTAAAAAATTGTAAATAACTATTGCAATATTTTTATGAATGTGATACTATTTAGGTATTCTCCTTGTTACCTAAGTTGTTAAGAAAAATCAATTAAAAGATTAAATCGGCGAAAAGCTAGATCAAAGGTAAAACTTTGAATTTGAATTAAGATGAAACGGTGCTGAAACATTGCACTGAAGTAGATGATTTTAAGTCATTTTTGAGTTCCTTAGGGTAGTGTACCATTTTTTACTCGAAATCAATGAAAATTAAATAGAAACATAATCGACTATGTTATATTCGATTATGAAAGACGAAAGAGTACAATTTTGATTTGTGCTCTTTTTTGTTTGCAAAACTAACACGAGAACCCTTCCATACGAGGGTTAAATGGTATAAATACTGTATGGAAATAAATCATTTATAACCGACCATAATATAAATCATGTTATAGGTTAAAGAGAAAATTTAGTAGTCAGCACTAATGTTTAGTGCCTATAAAAAGTCCGTGATGACAGGACTTAAAAAAGTCATCAAAAAATTATCTTATATTAAGGAGGTTATATTATGCAATATAAATTTAAAAATTTAGTTACCGTATGGATATTGTGTTTTGATGCAGTAGTATGCAAAACAGCAAAAATATTACATCTAAAGATGTTAAAACAAACGGGAGTGAAACCTTTGGTAATGTTGTAAAAACTATTATGAGAAATAATGGTATCACCTGGGAGGATATCAAGTTGATAACCGAATTTTCAAATGATACCATTAACAGTTTGATCAATCATTACGATATCACTTTCGGAAGACTTAAGGTGTTTCGTTTTATGTTTGCATTAGCATTATATATTGATGTAGATATAATCTATTCATTGTTAACTAAAGCCGGAATATGCAGAACGGACACCGTAATATCGAATACAGCGTATGAGATATTAGAAGAGATTCCCGAATACCTTAATGAGGGCAAGGATGAGCTTGATCCTATTCAATATGCTATTGAAAAAGTAAATAGTTATATTGAAAATAAGATAGAGAATGATAGATTAGCTCGAATGCTTAAGCTTCATTAAGATATGATTATTAAGGCACATTGCAGTATTTTGCAGTGTGCCTTGTTTTTTTACAATTTGTGCGTTTGCAAAATTAACAGTTTTTTCATTTGTCAATCCGGTAAATCGGAGTGACTGATAAAAATTAGAAATGTATAATATAGCCATCATCGATGATAATTTATTATTTGAAAGGATTTTAAGAATGAACATTAACTTAATTGCGATTGATGCCAACAAGACAATCGGCAAAAATCCTGTGCTTGTTGATGTTGCACCGTCATATGTCTATGAGAACGGCAAAAGAACAGGTGAGGTCAGCGGATTTAAATACACCGTTGCCTTGCCTGATAAGGCTTTTGAAAAGCTGACGATCAAGATTGACGGCGAGTGCAAACTTGAAAAGCCTGATGACAGGCATTATCCGGTGGTCATCTTTGACGGACTTGAGATGCGTCCGTATTGGACTCCCGAGGGCTACAAGGTTTCTGCAACGGCAAAGAATATTCGTGCTATCAATGCGGGAAAGGCTTAAACTGCACCAAATCAGTCTTTGCATGGTGTGCCTTAAGCACACCATGCAGAGACTCTGCGATAGGGGTAGTATTACCCCTATCGTAGCAATGTAGCAGTAGCAGGGAGGTTGTATGGGAAGTACAAATCTTCAGTCGAGAAAATGGCTTTTGACCGTAAACAATCCGCTTGATTACGGACTGAATCATGCTGAAATCAAGAACATTCTGCATCTGTTTAATCCTGATTATTTTTGCCTTGTGGATGAGATTGCAACAACAGGTACAAGGCACACGCACATTTTCATTTACTCAAAGTCACCAATTCGCTTTTCAACATTGAAAAAACGCTTCCCTATCGCCCACATTGACAAGGCTAACGGAAGTGTAATCGAAAACCGTGACTATCTTCGCAAAGGTGGTAAGTGGAAAGGCTCTGATAAGGAACATACGAATCTTATTGATACATTTGAAGAGTTCGGTGATGTGCCAAAGCCTGTTGATGAGAATTCTCCTGATATGTCTGCATTGATTGAAGAAATTGAAAACGGACTTGATACATATGAAATCATCAAGCTCCATCCGAAATATGCTTTTAGGATAAAAGAAATTGACGCACTCAAGCAGACCGTACTTTCAAATATTTTCCGTGAAAAGAAACGGAATGTTACCGTTTACTATGTTTACGGAAAGTCGGGAACAGGCAAGACAAGGGGGATATATCAAAAACACAGAGCACCCGATATTTGCAGAATTACTGCGTATCGCCGTAGTACAGGGATAAATTTTGACAGCTATCACGGACAATCTGTACTCGTTTTTGAAGAATTTGCGTCACAGATTCCGATAGAAGATATGCTGAATTATCTTGACATTTATCCTCTTATGCTTCCGGCAAGATTCAACGACAAAGCCGCTTGCTATGACACGGTGTATATTACCTCAAATATTTCTCTCGGTGAGCAATACAGCGAGGTTCAGCATTACAAGCCTGAAACATGGAAAGCCTTTCTGCGAAGAATAAACTTTCTTGTGGAATATACCGATGTCAATACCTACACGGTTACTGAAATCAACAAGGTGAAAGAGGTTAAAGCGGATGATTGACAACAACGACAAATCAAGTCTTCATAATCGGTGGAATATGCGTATTCTCTGCATATATTTCTCAAACGGACTGAAAAGAATTTTCGGCAAAAATTCGGGCAGAGTTGTTGTGATTATCTATCTTGCATTTTGTTTGATTTTCTGGGAATGTCGCTATTCAATCTGGCAGCCTTACGGTTACTTTCAGAATTTGCAGAAATTTATGACTTCTGTGCTTGTATTTATTTTGATTCCGACAGTAACATTTGCCCTGACCTTTTTAATCGGTATGCCGTTTGGCTCAATTGGTGTCAGCAACAATTTGCACAGAATAGGATTTGTAAATTCCGCAGGAGAAGCACCGTTGCTTTTGTCAAAATCAGTTGATAAAAGTAATGACAGGGTTATGATTCTCAAATTCAAAACCTTTGGCATTCCTCTGTCGGAATGGACTGATAATCAAGACAGAATAGAATCTGCACTCAATATACATATTGATGAGATGCGTGAGGGCGATGATTGCCGTGTCGTGATTATCAGATGTGTTGACGGTGAAAACAGGCTTTCGGATTATATCGAATGGTCGGAAAATTTGCTGAGCGATGAGAATTTTGAAATTGTGCTTGGTGAAGGTTATTCAGGACGGGTGAGTGTAAACATTGCCAAAATTCCGCATATGCTTATCGGTGGTTCAACAGGTTCGGGTAAGAGCGTTTTACTCAAGCTTGTTTTGATGCAATGCGTCAAAAAGGATGCAAAAGTCTATATTGCCGATTTCAAAGGCGGTGTAGATTTTCCGCCGATATGGCACATAAAATGCTCTTTGCTGACTGATGAAAAAACCTTGTATAAGGTGCTTGTCAGTATAACCGATGAATTGCAAAGCAGAAAACAAATTCTTCGCACGGCAGGTGTCGCAAATATTGACGAATACAATCGTAATACCGAGAAAAAACTTTACAGAATTGTATTTGCGTGTGATGAGATTGCCGAGGTGCTTGACAAAACAGGTCTTTCAAAGCAACAGAAGGACGAAATTTTGAAAATTGAATCCGAACTTTCAATAATAGCAAGGCAGGGCAGAGCCTTTGGAATTCACCTTGTTCTTGCAACACAAAGACCTGATGCCACAATCCTCAACGGTCAGATACGGAATAACATTGATACGAGAATATGCGGTAGGGCGGATAATGTGTTGTCGCAGATTATTCTTGACAATACGGATGCCTCAGATAAAATTGCAAAATCTTCACAGGGACGATTTTTGACAAACAGCGGAAAAATCTTTCAGGCTTATTGGTTTGATGAAAATATTTTATAGATTGGAGGTGAATTTATGAGCGAAAGCGAAAAGAAAGGTATTCTCGACAATTACAGTGATGTGCTGACTACGGTTGATCTTATGAGTATTCTCCATACAGGCAGAACATTGACCTATAAAATGCTTAAAGAAGGTACAATCAAATCCGTTAGAGCGGGGCGTAGATATATCATTCCTAAAAAATATCTCGAAGAATTTCTCAATGCCGAAAAAAGTAACGAGAAATAGCCGATAAACACTTGAACAGACTGTCAACGCAGAGTACAATTAGTATGTGCATTGGCAGTCTGTTCTCATTATGAAAGGAGATTATAAATGGGAGTATCAGGCAGCCTTCAGGTAAAGGACGGAAAATATTATGCAGTTCTGAGCCTGAGAACAAACGAACTTACTAAAAAAGGAAATATCAAATACAGAACAAAATGGATTTCAACAGGTTTTGAAGTCAAAGGGAATAAAAAGCGGGCAAAGGAATTTCTCAATGAAAAGTGCCGTGAGTATTCAAAACGCAATGTGGACTACTGCGATATGTATTTTGCCGATTATATGGTTGAGTGGCTTGATGAAATTGAGCCGGAAATCAGGGCGAATACATACAGAGGCTATTCGGGAAATGTGGGAAACCATATTGTGCCGTACTTTTATCCGAGGAGAATAAAAATTCAGGAATTGAAAGTGAGTGACCTTGAAGATTTTTACAAGTACCTTGTTTTTGAAAAGAGTAAATCTGACGGGAGCGAACCGCTGTCGCCCACAACAATAACGCACATCCACCGCTGTATAAGCAAGGCTTTGAATGATGCGGCACGAAAGGGCATTATAACGGTCAATGTCGCTTCACTTGCAAGAAAGCCTCATTCGGTAAAATTCAAAAGCCAGTATTTGAACGAAAGGCAGGTTAATGAGCTTTTGAAGACAGTTAAGGACACACCGATTGAAGTGCCTGTTACAATCTGCGCCGTATTCGGATTACGCCGTGGAGAGGTGCTTGGCTTGAAGTGGAAAGCTGTTGATATGGAAAACAGGACAATTACAATCAGCGAAACACTTCAACAGCATGTCGGTGGCTCATATACTTCACCGCCAAAGACCGAAAGCAGTTACAGAACACTTCCGATTCCCGACAAGGTATTTCGATATCTGCTTGCTCAAAAAAGAAAGCAGGAGAGTGAAAAGAGGTTGCTCGGCAGCGGCTATATTGACAACGATTATGTGTGTGTATGGCCTGATGGCAAGGTCATCACACCGAATTATCTCACGAAAAATTTTCATCAAATGATTGTTGAGAGTGATTTGCCGAATATCCGACTTCATGACCTCAGACACAGCGTTGCAAGTAATTTGCTTAATATGGGATTTACGGTTGTTCAGGTTCAGGAGTGGCTCGGACACAGCAGTGCCGCAACCACATTGAACTTTTATGCTCATGTTGATAAAACAAGCAAACTGAACATTTCACGCACTCTTGATACAAAGCTGAAAATTGATTTGTAATTCCGTGAATAAATTTTCATTTTTCGGAAAATTTACTGTGTTTTTAGAACGGATTTTGCGGTAAAAAAGGTGCGAAAATCCTGATGATTACTGATATCTTGTGCCGTTAATTTTCAAGCCGAAAATCACAATTTTTAGAAAATTTTTAGAAAATCCGAAAAAAGTTGCCGACAGAGAAAATTTCTGCAAAAAAGAAAAAGTCTCAAAAACGGCTTATCTAAGCCATTTTTGAGACATCTTACCTTGGCAGGGGCAGAAGGACTTGAACCCTCGGCACGCGGTTTTGGAGACCGCTGCTCTACCAACTGAGCTATACCCCTATATTAATTTTAACCGATGAAATTATGAAGGTCAGTTTTGTGAACTTACTTACAAATTTCAACGCAAGATAGATTATATCACCGTTCAGTCGATTTGTCAACACATTTTTGTGAAATTTGACATTTTGAGCTGAGCGGTGATTTATTCTGCAAAATAATTTGTTTGACTATTCGCCGAAATTTTTTCCTATAATAAGGTAGTCAATTGAAACATTGAAATAATCGGACAGTTTTACGAGCATTTCGAGGTTTGGGCAACGCAGACCGTTTTCGTAATAAGAGATAGCCTCACGGCTTATGCTCAAATCCATAGCGACTTTAAGCTGGCTGTATCCCTTTTTCTTTCTTATGGCATGAAGTCCGACCATTTTCATCAAAATATCAATCCCTGTTTGCATTTGGTTATTGACACTATTGTAACAATCTGTTACAATATTTATGTAACAGATTGTTACATAATTTAATTAATGAGGAGTGGATTTTTATGAAAAAAGGATTAACAGCGTTATTTTTGTCTTTGGTTATGACCTTTATGTTATGCGCCTGCGGCTCACCAAAAACATATGTGCCAATAAATACAAATAATTCCGGCTTTAATTTCAATGAAGACCTTGCTTGGGTTAAATATACTGACGGTCAGGATTATTACGGTTGCATTGATAATAACGGAAAAATGCTTTTTAGGTGTTCTGCTGAAAATTTTTCAAACGCTACGATATTTGAAAACGGATACAGCGGTTTGGAAAAAACAGATGTAAATTTAGAGGCTCAAACAAGTAATATAACCTGTACGATTATTGACAAAAACGGAAAAGTGTATGGAACTTATTCCAATGTTACTGCATACGGATATGGATATACCGTTGTTGAAACCTATACATCCGGTTATAAAGAAGCGTACTACCAATATGATATATACAGTCCAAGCGGCGAAATTGTATATACATATAATACGGAAACAAACGAAAAAGCAAGTGTAGGATATCACGGAGAGGGTGTATTTTGTATTCGTGATAACAATGAAAAAGTTGTGTATTTTGCAAAGAAAGAAAAAGAATGGAAATGTAATGGTGCTGATCTTGACGATTTGTACTTTAATGACGGTATTGCGGTTATCGAAACAGGCGAAAAGACTATGGCTATTATCAAATCTGACGGCGAAATAACTGAATTTGAAAAAAGTAAGATAACTGCGAAAGGTGACAGAAAAAATAGTAGGGTATATGATAATTGCTTGGTTTATGCGGACTTAGACGGTGCTAAGTCGGTAGAAACATATGACCTGCAAAAAGAAACAGTTTTTCAAATGGAAAGTGAATATGCAGAAAACTTGAAAGTTGTAGATACTTCTCCCGGTTATATGATGCACCCTGCACCTTCGTATAATAAAGATGGAATTTTATTCAGCTTTAAGGGCGCTGACGGATTAAATTATTGCGGATTATTTGACTATGAATTAAAATGTAAACTTGAACCAACTAAGGCTACCGATTACATAGCCAATCAAAACGGAACATTTGTCATATATAATGGTTCCAATACCTTATATGATAAAAACGGTAATAAGTTATATTCATTTTCTGAAAAAGGGTACAACATAGTAGTTAATAGTTCGGATAAGTATGTGTTGGTTATCGGAAACAAAGGACAGGCAACTCTTGATAAAGACACTCTTAAAATAAGTGGAGATGCAACAAAATATAATTTTGCTGTGCTTGATGAAAAGGGAGAAGTTGTTTTTGACAGCATAGATACCTCATCGGTAAAAACAATTGATATTTACAACACAGCACAGTAACAAAAACAAAAGCGAAAGTCGAATACACGGCTTTCGCTTTTTTGTGATGCTTATTTAATTGAATTACATTAAAATCAGACAAATCAAGCTAACCAAATCACTCAGTTTCTCTGATTTCCTGCGGATTTTCGGGGAAGCCTTCAATTTGAAAACGGAGTCCACAGGTGGGGCATTCAAGGTATGGCTTGCCGTTGTTGAGGTTGTCCTGAATAATCATCATTTCGCTTTCGCAGAATGGGCAGAGTTTATTATTTTCGCTGTTCATGTTTTTACCTCCGAGCGGATTGTTTTCGATATAACTTAATTATACCTTTAAGCGGTAAAATGTCAACCGAGATATTAAAAATGTATGGGCAACAGGGTTGGATTTTAACGGCTTTTGTGCAAATTCCGCTTTACAAATTGACGAAAAAAGACTAAACTATATCTATGCTTCTGCGTTGCAGAATATACAATCTCATTCAAGGTGATTATTATGAAAAAAGAAAATATGGCTATGCTGTGTGACTTCTACGAATTTACAATGTCAAACGGCTATTTTAAAAACGGTTTTTATAAAAAGAATGTCTATTTTGATGTGTTCTTCCGCAAAGTTCCCGACAACGGCGGTTTTGCGATTATGGCAGGTCTTGAACAGGCTATTGAATACATCAGGGAACTTCATTTTGACGACGAGGATATTGAGTATCTCAAGAGCAAGGGCATTTTTGACGAGCAGTTTCTTGAGTATTTGAGAAACTTCAAATTCAGCGGTGATGTTTATGCAATCCCCGAGGGAACTCCGATTTTCCCGAACGAGCCTGTTATGACAATCAAAGCGCCTGCAATTGAAGCTCAGCTTGTTGAAACATTTCTTCTCCTCACAATCAATCATCAGACTCTCATTGCGACAAAGGCTAACAGAATTGTCCGTGCCGCTCAGGGCAGAGCCGTGCTTGAATTCGGTTCACGCCGTGCTCAGGGTGCAAATGCCGCAGTTGACGGTGCAAGAGCCGCATATATCGGCGGCTGCAAGGGTACAGCCTGCACACTTACAGACGAACTTTACGGTGTTCCCGCCGGCGGTACAATGGCACATTCATGGGTTCAGATGTTCAACAGCGAGTATGACGCTTTTAAAACCTACTGCGAGATGTATCCCGATAATCCTACTCTCCTTGTTGATACATACAACACATTAAAGAGCGGTGTCCCGAATGCCATTAAGGTGTTCAAGGAGGTCCTTCTTCCGCAGGGTAAGACCAAGTGTGCAATCCGCCTTGATTCGGGTGATATTTCCTATCTTTCAAAGAAAGCAAGAAAAATGCTTGATGACGCAGGTCTTACTGAATGTACAATTACTGCATCAAACGCTCTTGACGAGTACCTTATTCGTGACCTTATGATGCAGGGCGCTCAGGTTGACACATTCGGTGTTGGTGAAAGACTCATCACTTCATCAAGTTCGCCTGTATTCGGCGGTGTTTATAAGCTTGTTGCCGTTGAAAATGACGGCGGCGAAATTGTTCCGAAAATCAAGGTCAGCGAAAATACAACCAAGATTACAAATCCGCACTTCAAAAAGGTTTACCGCTACTTTGACAAGGACAGCGGCAAGGCTATTGCCGATGAGCTTTGCATTTATGATGAGGTTGTTGACGATTCAAAGCCGAGAACAATTTTCGATCCGAATGCAGTTTGGAAAACAAAAATGCTTGATAACTATACCGCAAAGGAACTTCTTGTGCCAATCTTCAAAAACGGCAAGTGCGTGTATGAGTCACCGTCAATTGAGGAAATCGCAACCTATTGCCGTGAGCAGATTGACCTTCTCTGGGACGAGGTTAAGCGTTTTGAAAATCCGCATAACTATTATGTTGACCTCTCAAAGAAACTCTACGACATCAAGGCTCTTTTGCTCAATATCTATGAAAAGTGATTTTTGATTAATCTTTAATTAAAAATCTGAAAATTGAAAAGTAAAATTTACGGTCGGGTAGTTCGTCTATCCGACCGTTTTTATATGTATGGATATTGTTTGCCGTTACAATTTTGCAATTGTTTTAAAATTGTCTTATTTGGATAATTATGTGAACGAAATATAATTCTATTCCCAACTATTTTGGGCAAAAATAAACGGCGGTTTTTGACCGCCCGACACACTATATTATACTTAAATTAACTTATATACCCTTATTACCAACCGATTTATTATTGCAAATCAATTCTTTAATCAAATTTCGTTCTAAAATAAAAAAATGCGGATACTCTCCGCTTACATCTTACTATATATTACGCAGTATCACGCCTCTGCCATTGTTTTAATTCTTTCATCAATTCGGATTTTGTTTTCGTAGGTCAGTTGTCTGAAATGTTCAATCAAATCGGCTTCGTTCGGTGTAATTTGTGAGTTGCTGTATGGATTTTTGATATCTGACATACCGATAAGGTAGTCAACCGTAACGCTGAAAATTTCCGCCAAATTTTTGAGCGTGTCAATAGACGGCTGTGTAATGCCCTTTTCATATTTTGAAATCGCACTCGCCTTTAAATTCAGCTTTTCCGCAAGCTCAGTCTGTGACATATCGTTGTCAACACGCAATTCTTTTAATCTGACTGAAAACTCCATAATAACACCTTTGCCCATAAGTTAATTTTGATAGATTGCAAGTACAGCGGATAGACTGAATTCCATATCCGCCTCAGATGCGGTAACATTTGCATTTAGATTATACCATTCTTTCCATAAATCATAAAAATATTAGCCAAATCAGATTAAAATATGTTGACAATCACAAAATAAGAATATATAATTATTCTATCAGGATAATTATCCTTAATTATTCTTGCTGTTATAGTTATATCTTATTAGGAGGTCAATTATGAGAACTAAAGTCAAAAAATTAACATCGGTTATTCTTGCGGTTGTAATGATGCTCGGCATCTTGACAATCGCACCGCTCACCGTAAGTGCGGCAACCTACGGTGACTTTGAGTATACCATCAAAGATGATTATACAGTGGAGATTACCAGATATGTTGGTAGTGATAGTGATATAAATATTCCTGATATGATTGATGGAAAAAAGGTTACAAGTATAGGTGATGGAGCTTTCGAAAACAATAAGCATATTAAAAATGTCAAAATGACAAATAATATATTATCGATAGGTAATGGTGCATATTATAACTGTCAATCATTAGAAACAATTGAATTATCCAATGCATTGGAGAGAATTTGGATAGGTTCATTTGGAAATTGTGTATCTTTAAAAAGAATCGATCTTCCAGATAGTTTATCCTATGTCGATGATTTTGCTTTTGGAAATTGTGAGAGTTTAGAAACTGTTAATTTTCCAGATGAACTTTCGGGTGATGAATTTAATGGTTTAGCAAAGTCTGTGTTTGAAAATTGCATTAATTTAACATCTATAAAACTACCTAATAATTTAAAATGCATTAGTTATCAAACCTTTTCGGGTTGTAAAAAAATACAAAAAATTACGATACCACAAAGTGTAACTTCTATAATAAATGAGGCTTTTTATAATTGTACTAATTTAGAGAACATTATTATTCCTAAAAGCGTTAGCTATATAGCACCCGATGCATTTAGACAGTGTAAAAAACTAACTATAAGTGGTTATCTTGGTACAGTTGCAGAAACATATGCAAAAGAAAATGGGTTTAAATTTATTGCACTTGATGTTTCAGAACCAACCTCTGTATCATTAAACAAAACATCATTAACTTTAGATGTCGGCAAGAGTTATACTCTTACAAAGACAGTTTCACCGTCAAATGCTGCGACTTCTTACACTTGGAGAAGTTCAAACACAAGCGTTGCGACTGTTGACAGCAACGGTAAAGTAACCGCCAAAAAAGCGGGTACGGCAACAATCACGGTAAAAACTTCCAACGGAAAAACAGCAACCTGCAAGGTTACCGTAAATCTTCCCGCTCCGCAGATTACAGGTCTTGCAAACACAACAGGCGGTATCAAAATTTCGTGGAACAAGGTTGACGGCGCTTACGGCTACAGACTTTATTACAAGCCTGCGTCGGGTGGTTGGAAACGCTTTAAGGACACAACCGCAACATCGTTCACCGATTCGGGAGTAGTACCGAATAAAACCGAAACATACACAATCCGCTGTATTGACAAAAACGGCAACACAATCAGCGGATTTAACTCGACAGGCTGGTCAAAAAAATATACACCTGTTGCTCCGACAATTTCAAAACTCGATATCACCACAGGCGGTATCAAGCTTAGTTGGAATAAAATCGCAGGTGTTTACGGTTACAGGCTTTACTATAAAACATCGTCAGGCGGTTGGAAGAGATTTAAGGACACAACTGCCACATCGTTCACCGATTCGGGAGTAAGTCCTAACAGAACCGAAACCTACACAATCCGTTGCATTGATAAGAACGGAAACACCGTCAGCGGTTTTAACTCAAACGGTTGGTCAAAAAAATACACACCCGTTGCCCCGACAATTTCTAAACTTGAAAACACATCGGGAGGTATCAAAATTTCGTGGGATAAAATCGCAGGTGTTTACGGTTACAGACTTTACTATAAAACATCATCGGGCGGTTGGAAGAGATTTAAGGACACAACTGCCACATCGTTCACCGATTCGGGAGTAAGTCCTAACAGAACCGAAACCTACACAATCCGTTGCATTGATAAGAACGGAAACACAATCAGCGGTTTTAACTCAAACGGTTGGTCTAAGAAATATACACCCGCTGCCCCGACAATTACAAGGCTCTCAAACACATCAAAGGGTGTAAGCGTAACTTGGAATAAAATCGCAGGCGTTTACGGCTACAGACTCTACAGAAAATATGACGGCGGAAGCTGGACAAAGGTAAAAGATACAACTTCAACCTCTTTCACAGATTCAGGTGCTAAACAGGGTAAGAAGGTAACCTACACAGTTCGTTGTATTGACAGGAAAGGCAAAACGGTAAGCGGTTTCAACTCAAAGGGTTGGTCAATTACAAGAAAATAGTATTTTAATCAGAAATCCCGACAGGTTTTGTGCTGTCGGGATTTTTGCTTGTTTTTACCATTGAAAAGACTGAATAATAATGTTATAATAAATCCGAATATCGGAAATTGTGAATAACTTTATCGAAAATGGGAGATGAAAACTAAAAATGGCAATAAAGGTAACGCTCCTTACACACACACCAAACCCTGAACAGACGGTTGCAATGGCGGCAAAGCTTTGCTACTCGCCGTCAGGGATTGAAGATATAAGAGAAGGTCTTGACGAGGAAAAAACTTCCTCATTTATTGATATGCTTGCAAGCCTCGGCCATGCAAGTCCGACCGAACACGCATATTTTACATTCGGCATTGAGGGCATTTCAAGAGCCTGCTCACACCAGCTTGTCCGCCACAGAATTGCATCCTACAGTCAGCAGTCACAGCGCTATGTTGACGGAACAAGGTTTGATTTTGTAACTCCGCCCGAGATTGCAAAGAACGAAAAGGCTCTTGCCGCCTATGAAAAGGCTCTCAAGGTTGAGGCTGACGCTTACAAGGAAATCAGAGATGCGCTTGCTGTCGGTTACATCAACGAGAAATGTCCCGATAAGTACATCGGAACGGATGAAGAAATTATCAATGCCTACAAGGCTGACGACAAAAAATCCTGCAATGCTTTCATCAAGAAAGCCAATGAGGACGCAAGATTTATTCTTCCGAATGCATCGACAACAAAAATTGTCTGCACTTTCAATGCAAGAAGCTTGCAGAACTTTTTTGCACACCGTTGTTGCAACAGAGCGCAGTGGGAAATTCGTGAGGTTGCCGAACAGATGCTTTTGCAATGTCTTGAGGTTGCTCCGCACCTTTTCAAAAACTGCGGTCCGTCCTGTCTGTTCGGACCATGCCCCGAGGGCAATATGTGTTGCGGAAAGCAAAAGGAAATGCGTCTGAAATACGGCAGAGAAAAGTAAGGTATATATATGAAAAGCAAAATTATTGTTATTGAGGGACTTGACGGCAGCGGAAAAGCTACGCAGACAAAGATTTTGTGCGAAAAATTTTCCGCTCTCGGCAAAAAGGTCACAAAGCTTGAATTTCCTAATTATGAAAGCCCTGCCGCCGCTCCCGTGAAGATGTATCTTGACGGCGAATTCGGCGACAAGCCCGATGATGTCAATGCCTATGCGGCGAGTGCATTTTATGCGGTTGACCGTGTTGCAAGCTATCTTCAGCTCTGGAAAAAGGAATGTGACAACGGCGGTGTGATTTTAAGCGACCGCTATGTGACTTCAAATATAATTTATCAGATGTCCAAACTCCCGAAAGAGGAGTGGAACAGCTTTATTGATTGGCTGAACGATTTTGAATACGAAAAGCTCGGGATTCCGAAACCCGATCTTGTGATCTACCTTGATGTTGAACCCGAGGTTTCGCAGAAGCTTATGGAAAAACGCTACGGCGGTGACAACAGCAAGAAAGATTTGCATGAAAAAAACCTCCGTTTTCTTCTTGATTGTCGAAAAAGTGCAGTTTATGCCGCTGAAAAATGCGGCTGGAAGGTTATTAATTGCTGTGAAAACGGAGAGATTAAGAGTATAGAAAAAATATCGGAAGAGATAGAGAGGGCAGCGGCTGAAATTTATGCTGAGCTTTAAAAAAATTGAGCAAAGTGACATAAACAAACTTAAAAAATACTACGATTATGATGAGTGCATGGGTTGCGATACCAACCTTTTGAACGCTTATCTTTGGCGAAACGAATACAATATTAAATTTGCTTTTTATGATGATACTGTTGTTAAGGTGTATTGTAATCCCGACGAGTCCGTCTGGGGTTACTGTATGCCTACAGGCAAAAATATAAAGGGTGCGCTTGAAGAGGTTTTCAAAGATGCCGAGGAGAGAAACGGCAATTTGCGAATTGTTATGCTGACAAACGGCAATCGTGCAATGCTTGAAACAATGTTTCCCGACAAATTTGATTATGTTCGTTCGCCCGAAAATCAGGATTATATCTACACTTCCCGTGACCTTGCAACCCTTGCGGGCAAAAGGTTTCACGCAAAGCGTAACCACATTTCAAAATTTTACAGAACCTACACCGATACCCGTTTTGAAACTCTGTCGGATTCAAACATTCCCGATGCATTGACGGTTGCAAAGCTGTGGTGTGCGGAAAATGACACCGATCCCGAAGCTTCAAGTGAAATTACGGCAATCAGGGAAATGTGCGACCTCAAAGACGAATATAATGTCAAGGGTGCTGTACTGTATGTTGACTCAAAGCCTGTTGCCATGACTCTCGGAAGTGAAATTTCACCCAAGGTGTATGATATCAACTTTGAAAAGGCGCTTCGTGAATATGACGGTGTTTATGCCGTAATCAACAACGAATTTGCCAAAACTCTTACACAGTACGAGTACATCAATCGTGAGGAAGATATGGGACTTGAGGGATTAAAAAAGTCTAAACTTTCATACAATCCCGTTATTATACTTGACCGCTGGAATGCAATGCCGAAAAAACGATGAAAATGATATTTCGCAAAACCGAAAAATCCGATACCGAAAGCCTTAAAAAGCTGTGGCTTTCGTGTTTTGACGAGGATAAAACTGCCGTCAATCTGATTTTTGACAGCGACCTTTTTGACGGTTGCTGTGCCGTTGTTGACGATAGAATCGTTTCGGCTCTTTATCTTGTAAAAGGTACGCTCAACGGCGAAAAATCGCATTATCTTTGCGGTGCGTCAACCGATGAATCTTTCCGTGGCAAAGGGATAATGTCAAGTCTGATTGATTTTGCACTTGGTGACGCAAAGAATAACGGTGATGTGTATTCTCTGCTTTTTCCTGCAAATGACGGCTTGTACGGTTTTTACGCAAAGCTCGGATATGCTCCGAGCTGTACCGTAAAAAGCCGTGAAATTTCAAGGCAAACGCTTGAAAATTTTGCAGAAAAGGGCTTGAATATCGGCTGTTCAAAAGAAAATTCTTTCATATATGATGAGAGGTTTTTTGAATTTGCAAAGTCCTATTATGAGATTTACGGCTCAAAGGTGATTTGTAAGAATGACTGCTTTGCCGTATTTGATGAAAACGAAAATACTGCCGATGTTTTTTACTCGGCTTATAAAAATATAAACGAACTTTCCGCACTTTTGCTTGAAAATACAAAATCAGAAAGATTTGTGTTTACGGGCAAATCCGATAACGCTCTTTTTGAAAACTGTAGGTTACAAAAATGCGGAATGATTAAATCACTCGACAAAAACCATAAAATTCCCGACGATGTCTATATCGGGATTACTCTTTCCTGAAAGGAAGTTTACTATGTTCTATGTATTTCTTGCAGAAGGCTTTGAAGAAACAGAGGCGCTTGCCCCCGTTGATGTAATGCGCAGGGCAAAGCTTGATGTTAAAACAGTCGGTGTAACAGGCGAATGTGTTACAAGCTCACACGGTGTGCCTGTAAAAGCCGATATCACAATTGACAATATAAGCCTTGACGATGTTCAGGGTGTTGTACTCCCCGGCGGTATGCCCGGAACTCTCAATCTTGAGGCAAACGAAAAGGTTCTTGAGGCTGTTAAGTATAGCTGTGAAAACGGCAAAATCGTTGCCGCAATCTGTGCCGCTCCGTCAATTCTCGGTCATCTCGGAATCCTTGACGGCAAAAAGGCAACCTGTTTTCCGGGTTTTGAAAAGGAACTCAAGGGTGCAGACTATACAGGCACTCACACCGTAACGGACGGCAATATTATTACCGCAAAGGGTGCAGGCTGTGCAATTGAATTCGGTCACGCAATTGTTTCTCTCGCAGTATCAAAGGATGCCGCTGACAAGGTTATCGGTGATATGCAATGCCTGTGAAAAATGTTCGTGAGCTGAAAAGTCAGCTCCGTGCAAAACATAAAAAAATCCGAAAAAGCTGTCCTCCCGAAAAAAAGCAACAGCTTGACCTCGCCTTGCAGAACGCTTTTCTGGCAAGTGAGGAATACAAAAACTGTGATGTGCTTTTTGCCTTTGTTTCATCACCGATTGAGGTTGACACCTCGCTTATTCTTGAAACAACGCTGAAAGACGGCAAAAGGCTTGCTTTGCCAAAGTGTAAAAATAATTTCGGCGAAATGGATTTTTACCTTGTAGATTCACTTTCTCAGCTTGAAAAGGGTGCGTTTTCAATCATGGAACCAAACCCCGAGGTTTGCGAAAAATACGAGGATTTCTCACACGGACTCTGCCTTGTTCCCGGACTTTGCTTTGATATGCAGGGATTCCGCCTTGGATTCGGCAAGGGTTACTACGACAGATTTTTACAGAATTTTTCGGGAACAAGCGTTGGGCTTTGCTACTCCAAATGTATAGAGCATACTCTGCCCTCGGGAGTGTTCGACCGCCCCGTTGACGCCGTGATTACCGAAAAATATACCAACCGAACAAATAACGAGTTTGTAAAGGAATGATACATTATGAACCCTGATAATTTTAATATGAGCGAACAGGAGCTTAACGCTCAGCGTCGCAGAAGAGCCGAAAACTTTAAACTTAATATTGATGAAAGCGAGTATGAGGACGATAATTTCGTCAAGTCTGAGGATGAACCGTCAAACCTTAATTCATACAGCGGTCAGGATGTCAAAAAGCAAATGGCCCGTGAATCAAAGCAGGTTTTAAAGCAGAAGAAAAAGGAAGAAAAAAAGGCCCTTAAAGCAAAAAACAAGTATAATCGCAGAACCTTCCGCTTTATCTGGATTATCTCGGTTTTAATTGTCGGAGCAATGGCGGCTGTATATATGATAACAGGCATGAACGATTTGCTTGCCGTGAACAGAACCGATTCCTCAACCGTGAAAATTGAAATTCCCGAAAATCCGACTGTTGACGATGTTACAAAGGTACTTGTTGACAATAAAGTAATCGGTGAGCCGTCATATTTCAAGCTTTTTGTCAATCTTACAAAGTCTGCCGATGATTTTACTCAGGGTACATATGAAATTCGCAGAAATATGGACTACGAGGCAATCATCAACTTCCTTTCGAGTAACAACAACAGAACCGACACGGTTTCCGTTACAATTACCGAGGGTGAAAGCGTTCTTGAAATTGCCAACACTCTTGAAAAGAACGGTGCTTTGGGCGACAGGGACGAGTTTCTTTCGCTTTGCAATTCCGAAAAGTTTGACAGCGACTTTGACTTTATCAAGGCTGAAACAAATGCGGACAAGCGTTACTACAAGCTTGAGGGCTATCTCTATCCCGATACCTACGAATTCTATAGAAATGAAAATGCAGAATCCGTAATCTACAAATTTCTCAACAACTACGAAACAAAGATTAACGAAAAACAGACTGTTGACGGATATTCAAAGAAAACAACAGTTTTGAAAATGGTTGAAGAGAGCGACACAAAGTATTCGCTTGATCAGGTTATGACAATTGCATCTATCATTCAGGCAGAGGCGGCTGACAAAGAGGATATGTACTACATTTCCTCAATCCTCCACAACCGTCTTACAGCCGACAGCAGTCTCGGTGTGTCAAGCCTCGGTCTTGATTCAACAAAGTTCTATCCGTACAGAAGTCTTGAGGATGTTCCCGAAAATGACAGAAGCACCTACAAGAGCAGATATGATACATATGACAGGAAGGGACTTCCTTACGGTCCTATCTGCAATCCCGGTATGGATGCGATAATTGCCGCACTCAATCCGAACAGCTCGGATTATTACTTCTTCTGTCATGACAGCAAGGGACAGGCTTATTACGCATCAACACTTGAACAGCAAAACGCAAATCTGGAGTATATTGAAAGCTATGATAACTAATTTTGAAAAACCCGAAATTTTGTCACCGGCAGGTGATATGGATTGCCTTAAATCCGCTTTAAACTTTGGCGCAGATGCAGTTTTTCTTGCAGGAAAAATGTTCGGAATGCGTTCCGCACCGCAGAATTTTGATAACGACCAGCTCAAAAAAGCTTGTGACCTTGCCCACGCAAAGGGTGCAAGAATCCATGTGACCTGCAACACACTTCCACGCAATAATGAAATTCCTCATCTTCAGGAATTTATGGAGAATGCTCAGGCTTGCGGAGTTGATGCGTTCATAATTGCCGACCTCGGTGTTTTTGAGGCGGCTAAAAAGTATGCGCCAAAGGTTCAGCGCCACATTTCAACTCAGGCGGGAGTAACAAACTATGCGGCGGCAAATGTGCTTTACAATATGGGTGCGTCAAGGGTTGTGCTTGCAAGAGAAATTCCGCTTGATGAAATTGCCGAAATGCGTGCAAAAGTTCCGAAAGAGCTTGAAATCGAATGCTTTGTACACGGTGCAATGTGTGTTTCATTTTCAGGCAGATGCCTTATTTCAAGCTATATGACAGGCAGAGATGCTAACCACGGCGACTGCGCTCAGCCGTGTCGCTGGAAGTATCATCTTTACGAAGAAAACCGTCAGGGACAGTATTTTCCTGTTGAAGAAACAGGTGACGGCACATATCTCTATAATTCAAGAGATCTCTGTATGATTGAGCATATCCCCGAGCTTGTAAAGGCAGGTATTTCAAGCTTTAAGATTGAGGGCAGAGCAAAGTCGGCTTACTATGTCGCTGTTACAACAAACGCTTACCGTCACGCTGTTGACGATTATTTTGCAGAGGGTGACGATTATGTTCTCAAACCGTGGATAAGGGAAGAACTTGAAAAAATCAGCCACCGTGAGTACAACACAGGCTTCTATTTCGGCAGAGAACCAGGTCAGGTTACGGGCAACGGAGGATATATCCGTCATTATGACAATGTTGCATTGTGTGAAGAGCTTGTTGACGACACAACCGCAGTAATCACTCAGCGCAACAAATTCTATGTGGGTGACACACTTGATGTACTTCCGCCAAGCGGAGTGCCGTTTGAAATCAAGTGCGAATCACTTACAACCGACGAGGGCATGCCCGTTGAAAGTGCGCCGCATCCGATGCAAAGACTTACAATGAAATGCGACGCTCCCGTTCCGTCAGGCTCGGTTATCAGAAAAAAGCGTGATTAATCCCGAATTTTGCTATTGACAACACAAAGAAACAGTTCTATAATCTAAGTACTGATGTTCCCCACCTTAGAAACGGTGGGGAACAATTCAGCCTTTCAGCGTGAGCAAATCTCTCGCTGAAATACTGAGGAGCTGACGCTCCTATGCACTTGATTGCAATCTGTCGCAAACCCTGCTCCTTGCAAGCAAAGCAGAGTGTTGCTCCGATTTAAATTATTTGCTACAATTGAATTACAATATTCGGCTGTGACGGGATTAACCGAGATGTCAGCATTTCAGAGAGAAAGCCGTTTTGGTGCAAGGCTTTTATGTGAAGTTTCGGTGCGCTGCCCCTGAGCTCTGTGTGATTAAGCACAGCGTATTTCTGCGTTAAGGAAATGTAATCTTATGACGATTACTCAAAGCGGACGCTTGGCGTCAATTTGGGTGGTACCGCAGGATATTCCTGTCCCATTGTATTTTTATACAATGGGATTTTTTATTTTGCTCGGTTGCATACTTTAAACAAATTTGAACGAATATTGTATTCCCCTGTGAATTTGTATAAGGAGAGATTTTTTATGAAGTGGACAGGACTTAACGAATTAAGAGAAAAGTTCCTTGAATTCTTTGAATCAAAGGGTTGTTTAAGACTCCCCAGCTTTTCGCTTGTTCCAAAGGACGACAACAGCCTTCTGCTTATCAACAGCGGTATGGCTCCTATGAAAAAATATTTTACAGGTGAGGTAACACCTCCTCGCAAGCGTGTTACAACCTGTCAGAAATGTATCCGTACTCCCGACATTGAGCGTGTCGGCATCACAGCCCGTCACGGTACATTCTTTGAAATGCTCGGTAACTTCTCATTCGGCGACTATTTTAAGCACGAGGCTACAGCATGGGCATGGGAATTCTTTACAAAGGTTCTTGAAATGCCGCCCGAAAAGCTCTATGTTTCAATCTATGAGGACGATGACGAGGCTTTTGACATTTGGACAAAAGAAGTCGGCGTTGATCCGTCACATATGGTAAGACTCGGCAAGGAAGATAACTTCTGGGAACACGGTTCAGGTCCCTGCGGTCCGTGCTCCGAAATCTACTTTGACCGTGGTGACGAAAAGGGCTGCGGCAGACCCGACTGTCATGTAGGCTGTGAATGTGACCGTTTTGTTGAGGTTTGGAACCTTGTATTTACTCAGTTTGAGAGTGACGGCAAAGGTAACTACACTCCTCTTGAACATCCGAACATTGATACAGGTATGGGACTTGAAAGACTTGCCTGTGTTATGCAGGGTGTTGACAACCTTTTCCTCGTTGACACAATTCAGAACATTATGAAACACATCTCACAGATTACAGGTGTTGAGTACGGCAAAAATGAAAAGAGCGATGTTTCGCTCCGTGTTATCACAGACCATATCCGCAGTACAACATTTATGATCGGTGACGGTGTTCTTCCGTCAAACGAGGGCAAGGGCTATGTGCTCCGCCGTTTGCTCAGAAGAGCCGCTCGTCACGGCAGACTTCTCGGTTACAACGAGCCTTTCCTCTATAAGGTTTGCGATACGGTTATCAAGGAAAATCTCACAGCTTATCCCGAACTCAAGGAAAAGCAGGAGTTCATTACAAAGGTTATCAAGGTTGAGGAAGAAAGCTTTGCCAAGACAATTGATCAGGGCTTTAAGATGCTCAACGGCATTATGGACAGCGAAGATGTTAAGGTTCTCAGCGGTGAGGACGCATTTAAGCTTAACGATACCTATGGCTTCCCGATTGACCTTACAAAAGAAATTCTTTCCGAAAAAGGCATTAAGGTTGATGTTGATCGTTTCCGTGAGCTTATGAAAGAGCAGAAAAAGCGTTCCCGTGACGCAAGGAAGAACGCCGGTGCAGACGCTTGGATTTCTGACACAACAGACCTTTCGGATGTTGCAAATACAGAATTCGTAGGTTACACAGACCTCAAGTCAACTTCAAAGGTTCTTGCAATCGTTAAGGACGGTGTGAGAGTTGACAGTATCGGTGAGGGCGAAAATGCTATCATTGTTCTCGACAAAACTCCGTTCTACGGAGAAGGCGGCGGTCAGGTTGGCGACACAGGTGTTATGGAGTCCGGCAGTTTTTCAGCTGATGTTGACAACACAACAAAGAATCCGTCAGGCACAATTTACCTTCACGCTTGTACAGTAAAGAGCGGCAGCATCAATGTAGGTGCAGAGGTTTCAACTGCCGTTGATGAAGAGCGCCGTGCGGATATTACAAGAAACCACACAGCGGCTCACCTTCTTCAGTCGGCTCTCCGTGAGGTTCTCGGCAACCATGTTCAGCAAGCAGGTCAGCTTGTTTCAGACGATTACTTCCGTTTTGACTTTACTCACTTTGAGGCTCTCACTGCAAAGGAACTTATTGAGGTTCAGAATCTTGTAAATAAAAAGATTCTTGAGGCAATCCCCGTTACAACACAGGAAATGCCTATTGAAGAGGCTAAAAAGCTCGGCGCAATGGCACTCTTCGGTGAAAAGTACGGCGATGTTGTCCGTGTTGTAAGCGCAGGCGACTTCTCTGTTGAATTCTGTGGCGGTACACATGTAAAGAATACCGCAAACCTCGGTCTTTTCAGAATCAGACAGGAGGGTTCGGTTGCCGCAGGTGTAAGAAGAATTGAGGCTCTCACAGGTATGGGCGTTCTCAAGTACATCAACGGTATGAGCGCTGTTATTATGGATGTTTGCTCATTACTCAAAATTGCAAATCCAAAGGCAGTTGTTGAGGGTGTTCAGAAGGCTGAACAGCTTATCAAGGAACAGCAGAGAGAAATCAACGAGCTTAATTCAAAGCTTGCCGTTGCTCAGATCGGTCAGCTTTTTGCAGGCACAACGGAGGAAAATGGTGTAAGAGTGGTAACAGGCAGAATTGACAAGGCTAATGCCGACATTCTTCGCACAATGTGTGAAAAGGCAAGAGATTTTGCCCCGAAGTGCGTATGTGTTCTTGCAACTGAAAATGACGGCAAGGTGACATTTGCCGCAGCCTGCGGTAAAGAGGCTCTTGCTCTCGGTGCAAATGCAGGCAAAATCATAAAGGCGGTTGCTCAGAAGGCCGGAGGCAACGGAGGCGGAAAGCCAGATATGGCTATGGCAGGCGCTAAACAGCCTGAGAAGATTTCAGAGGCTCTTGACAGCGTAAAAGAAACTGTTTATGCAATGTTAAAATAATCGTTTAATGTGTATTTATGGCTTGCTTGCCGGTTGAATTGTGGAAAATAGCCAAACGGTTACATAAAATCTTGTGCAATTAACAAAAACGGTTTTAAATCAAAACTATTGCAGTTTTGTTATTTTTATAGTATAATAAGCAGTACTAAGATATGAAAATCTATCTTGGATATTTATGAACAATTTTAGGAGGAGATTAAAAATGTTCAAGAAAATTGCAGGTCTTTTTCTTGCAGCAGCAGTAATGTGCAGTTCAGCTGCCATCACAGCTAGCGCTGCAGAAGCAGAGGATGACGCTGCTGTTGCTGCAGCAGATCAGTCAGGCGAGGTTTCAGCCGACGGTTCATCAGAGGTTTCAGCTGACGCTTCTTCAGAAGTTGAAGCAGGCAATGTTATTAAGTTTGATGTTAAGAAGTCAGGCTGGAATAATGTTAAGTCAGTATTCTGTCACGTTTGGAAGGCTGACGGTTCAGGCGATTGGCCGGCATGGCAGTCAAAGAAAGAAAAATGTAAGTACGATTCTTCAACAGGTATCGCTACATATGATCTTTCAAAGACAGGTAACACAATTTCTAAGTCAGACGGAAGAGTATACTGTGTAATCTTCAGTGCTAACACAGGTATGCAGTCATACAACGCTATTATGAACGGTAACTGCATCGGCGACACACTTTATTGCACAGGTAATCAGCTTGAAAACCCTGAGGATTCAGAAAAGAAGGCAAACGAAGCTAAGTGGGAAAACAACTCAGACTGCGGCCCTGAAAAGAAGATTACATCAACAGGTAACATCATCGGTTCTGCTTTCCCTGAGGGCGAATCAGATGTAACATTGCTGGCTACATACCTCGTTGCTTACTACAATGATGACGCTAAGACAAGTCTTACACAGAAACTTCTTGACGAACTCAAGGTTAGTCCTGTAGATGTTATGGGTGCTGTAACAGATAGGCTCAATGCTACAAACAACGAGGATAAGGATAAGATTGCTCCTGCAGTTGAGAAGATTCTCGCAGGTTGCACAGATCCTACAACAGGTAAGAAGGCAGATACAGCTAAGCTTGACAGCGCTAAGAAGACAGGTGCTAAGGCAGCAGGCGGCAGCTCAAGCAACGGTTCAAGTTCTTCTTCAAGCAACGGTGGCTCAAGCTCATCAGGTTCAGGTTCTTCAAGCACAGGTGCAGTTAAGTCAGGTGTTGAAACAACTATCGTTTTCGTAATGGCAGGTCTTATGGTTTCAGCAGCAGGCGTTATGTTCCTTGCAAGAAAGAAGAAAGAAGACTGATTTTAACGAATTAATCTTTGATTAAGCATTTTTCGGACACTGTCAATCGGCAGTGTCCGTTTTGCTTTTTTAACTCATGGTGCAAAAATATTCAAAAAGTTTTTAAAACATCTTGACAACGCTCGCAGTGTTTGTTAAAATATTAATGTTGCAACGGGATGTAGCGCAGTTTGGTAGCGCACACGTCTGGGGGGCGTGGAGTCGCAAGTTCAAGTCTTGTCATCCCGACCAACTAAAGCCTTTTTGTCTTTTGACAGAAAGGCTTTTTTCTTTACGATAAACCGCTTACTGCAAATAAATTAACGCAAAAGGAGAAAATATGCTTAATATCGGCTCTCATCTTTCAATATCAAAAGGTTTTTACGCAATCGGCAGAGATGCACTTTCAATCGGAGCAAACACATTTCAATTTTTTACACGCAACCCTCGTGGCGGATCTGCAAGAAAAATTGATATCGAAGATGTCAATGCACTTATAAAACTTATGACGGAAAATAATTTTGCAAAAATTCTCGCCCATGCACCATACACAATGAACCTCTGTTCGGCAAAACCCGAAACCCGTGAATTTGCTCTGAACACGCTTACGGATGATTTGAAACGAATGGAATATCTCCCGAATAATCTTTACAACTTTCACCCCGGCAGTCACACGGGACAGGGCGTTAAAGCTGCGGTTGAGCAAATCGGCACAGCGTTGAATACTGCAATGTTCGATGATATGACAACCACGGTATTGCTTGAAACAATGGCGGGCAAAGGCACGGAGGTCGGCAGAACCTTTGAAGAACTGCGTATGATTATCGACCGTGTGGAGCGAAACGATAAAATCGGCGTCTGCCTTGATACCTGCCATGTTTTTGACGCCGGTTATGACATTGTGAATAATCTTGACGGAGTTCTTGAAGAATTTGACCGTGTAATCGGGCTTGAAAGACTCAAGGCACTTCATCTCAATGACAGTATGAATCCTATCGGCAACCACAAGGACAGACATCAGAAAATAGGCGAGGGTTACATCGGAATTGACGCGTTCGGAAAAATTATAAATAATGAAAATTTGCGAAATCTTCCGTTTTTCCTTGAAACCCCGAACGAGCTTGACGGTTATGCCAAAGAAATTTCGGCTTTGAGGAATTTGTATTTTGAATGACATTGCCTTAAAATAAATCAATACAAAAATTGTCAAAAATATTTGTTGCTATTGCAATTTGCAAAATTAAAAAAATTTAAAGTCCTCTCGATTTTTCGAGGGGGCTTTTTTCGCCTTTTTACAATAAAATCGGTTTGCCGTTACACATAATTTGAATGTGCAGACAAAGATATAATAATTACCCTTAAATCGGGAACAATAGTAAAAACGATTTACGGAGTGATATTGTGATTCAAAACATACGGAAAAATGAATTTGAAAGCTTAATAAAATCATCAAAGCCGGTGCTTGCCGATTTTTATGCCGAATGGTGTTCACCGTGCAGAATGCTTTCGCCTGTAATAGAAAAAATCGGTGATAAGTACAAAGCGTATTTTGAAACCGTCAAGGTCAATGTTGACGAAAATCCCGAATTGACAGAACGCTACGGTGTATCGGGAATTCCTGCACTTTTGCTCTTTAAAGACGGCAACGAAATTTTGCGTATGTCGGGTGTTCAGACCGAAGAAAGGATAATCTCCGAAATCTCCGAAAAAACGGGTGAGAGTTTTGTATGACCTTGTAATTGTCGGCGGAGGTGCGGCAGGACTTACGGCGGCACTCTATGCCTCTCGGAGCGGACTTGACTGCATTGTGCTTGATCAGTCATCACCCGAGGGCAGTTCAATTGCCCTCACGGATGCGGTTGAAAACTACACGGGCTTCAGCGATATTGCAGGCTTTGACCTCATTCAGCACTTTTATTCACACGCAAAGTCATTCGGTGCAAATTTTGTCAGACAATCCCTTGTCGGCATAAGAAAAAATTATGACGGTTTTATCCTTGAATGTTCCGACAGCGAGGTCAAGACAAAATCTGTTATTCTCTGCATGGGCGCAACCCACAAAAAATTGGGAATTGACGGTGAAAATAAGTTTGAGGGCAGAGGAGTAAGCTATTGTGCCGTGTGTGACGGCTATTTTTTCAAAGACAAAACAGTGGCGGTAATCGGCGGAGGAAACACCGCCGTTACCGATGCGACCTATCTTTCTCATATATGCAAACGGGTTTTTCTTATTCACAGGGGCTACGCATTAAAAGCCGACAGAGTGCTTGTGCAAAAGCTTGAAAAATCGGGCAATGTCAAAATTCTTTACAACACCAATGTTGTGAAAATTGACGGTGACGAAAAGGTTAAATCGGTTACGCTTGACAATGAGAAAATTCTGAAAACTGACGGAGTTTTTGTTGCGGTAGGTCTTGAACCGAGAACCGAATGTGTCAAGGGCTTTGTAAAAACTGATGACAACGGCTATGTGATTGCCGATGAAACCTGTCAGACATCCGTGTCGGGAATTTTTGTTGCAGGGGATATCCGCACAAAAAATCTGCGACAAATTATAACCGCCTGTTGTGACGGTGCAAATTCTGTTTACGGAATAAACAAATTTTTGAAATTGTAAGGTTTTCTTTTTTTGATTTTTATGGTATACTATATCTGATATTGTTAATTTTTCCGGATGAATAAAATGAAACTGTTACAAAATAAAAAAATAGCATATTTAACAGCAATTTTCTGCACACTTTTGTGGGGAACGGCTTTTCCGTTTATAAAGGTCGGCTACTCTGCTTTTAAGATTGAGGAGTCGGATATCGGCTCAAAGCTGATTTTTGCAGGAATGCGCTTTATGTTGGCGGGATTTATGGTGTTTCTCTTTTTGTGGATATCAAAAAGAAAACCGCCGACGCTTTCAAAAAAAGATATACTGCCCGTCTGTTCACTCGGAGTGGTGCAGACAGGATTGCAGTATATTTTTACATACATCGGAATCGGTTTTACAAGCGGAACGAACACCTCTATAATAACGGCTTGTGCGTCGTTCTTTACCGTACTTTTCGTGCCGTTGTTTTTCAAAAACGACAGGCTCACGCTGATGAAAATTATCGGTTGTATTCTCGGATTCGGCGGAATTATCGCAATCAATTTCGGCGGAACTGTCAGCACGGACACTTGGTTCGGCGATATGATGATTCTCTTTTCAACAATATCTGCGGCGGCAGGCAACATCGTTGCGAAAAAAGTCACAAAAGGACGAGATCCGTTCCCTGTAACCGCTTTTCAGCTTTTAACAGGCGGTTTTATATTGCTTGTGTCGGGCATATGCTGCAGTGGCAGTATTGGTTCGATAAATGTTGAAAGTGTTTCCGTGTTGCTCTGGCTTGCGTTTGTATCAGCGGCGGCATTTTCGCTGTGGACAGCACTTCTCAAATTTCATGATGCAAGCAGAATTTCCGTTTTCAATCTGCTTGTACCCGTGTTCGGAACAGTTTTGTCGGGACTTATGCTCGGTGAAAATGTTTTCAGAATCGAAACGCTCATCTCGCTTATTCTGATTTCACTCGGAATTGCGTTTGTAAATATGAATCTAAAAAAATCGGGAGGTAAAATATGAATCCTGATATAAAAGGTATTATTTCCGACATGGACGGTGTCATTCTTGACACAGAAAAGCTGTATGTCCGTTTTTGGTGTGAGGCGGCCAATTTTTACGGCTATCCTATGGAAACGCACCACGCACTCAGTATTCGCTCAATGGCTCGCCCGTTTGCAATTGCAAAATTAAAGGGCTTTTTCGGGGAGGATTTTGACTACTGCAAGGTTCACGATAAAAGAATTGAGCTTATGGATAAGTTCATCTCGGAAAACGGCATTGAATCAAAGCCCGGTGCCGCTGAATTTCTCGGCTTTTTAAAGCAGAACGGCTACAGGGTTGCCCTTGCAACCGCAACCGCTCCGGAGAGAACGAAAAAATATCTTTCAGCTCTCGGTCTTTACGATTATTTTGACGAAATAGTTTGTGCGTCAATGGTTGCAAAAGGAAAGCCCGAACCCGACATTTATCTTTATGCCGCAGAAAAACTCGGACTTGCTCCCGAAAACTGCATTGCACTTGAGGACTCGCTCAACGGCATAAAGTCGGCAAGCTCGGCAGGGTGTAAAACGGTTATGGTTCCCGACCTTGACCGTCCGAGTGCAGAGGCAATTCCCCTTCTTTACGGAGTTGCAGACAACCTTATTGATGTAAAACGATTTTTGTAAAAAACATTAACGGACATAAAGCAGGTTTTGCTTTTGTATATTAAACAGGGTAGGTTTATACTAAAACAAGGAGGCGTACAATATGTGGGATGCGATTTCAGCTGTGATGAATAGCTTCAATGACTTCCTGTGGGGTTGGTTTATGATTATCCTTCTTCTCGGAACTCACATTTTCCTCACAATTCGCACAAAATTTGTACAGAGAAAAACTTTTAAGGCAATCAAACTTTCGGTGACCAAGGACCCCGATTCAGACGGTGACATCAGCCCGTTTCAGGCTCTTGCAACAGCACTTGCCTCAACAATCGGCACGGGTAATATCATAGGCGTAGGTACTGCAATTGCACTCGGCGGACCCGGTGCGGTTCTCTGGTGCTGGCTCACCGGTGTTTTCGGCATCGCAACGAAGTATTCCGAGTCACTCATCGGTGTAAAGTATCGTGTAAAGACCTCTGACGGCAGAATGCTCGGCGGCGCTATGTATGCCCTTGAAAGAGGATTTAAGTTTAAAACACTCGGCAAAATCCTCGCCGTTCTTTTTGCACTTTTTGCATTGCTTGCATCCTTCGGCATCGGTTCGGGTGTTCAGGTTAATGCGATTTCAAACATTATGAACAACACCTTTGACCTTGGTACTGTGAATCTTTTCGGTCAGGACGCTTCGGTTATTTCGATTATTGTAGGTGTTCTTGTTGCTGCAATTACAGCCGTTGTAATTTTCGGAGGTATCAAGTCAATCTCAAGAGTTTGCGAACTCCTTGTACCGTTTATGGCTGTTTTCTATGTTCTCGGCTGTCTTATTATCCTCGGCATGAACTTTGATGTTCTCGGTAAGACATTTGAAATGATTTTTCAGGACGCATTTTCTCTCAAGTCCGTTGCAGGCGGTTTCCTCGGTTCAAGCCTTATGCTTGCCGCTCGTTACGGTATTGCAAGAGGCCTTTTCAGTAACGAATCCGGTATGGGTTCTGCTCCGATAGTTGCCTCTGCCGCTCAAACAAGAAATCCTGTTCGTCAGGCTATGATTTCTTCAACGGGTACTTTTTGGGACACGGTCGTTGTTTGTCTTATGACAGGTCTTGTGCTTGTAAGCTCAATTATCAAAAATCCTGCAATTGATGTTTCCGACGGCGGCGACCTTACATACAAAGCCTTCCAGCAGATTCCCGTAATCGGCACACCGATTCTTGTTATCGGTATTGCCGCTTTTGCATATTCAACAATCCTCGGCTGGTCATACTACGGTGAACGCTGTGTTGAATATCTTTTCGGCAGAGGCGGTATGATTCCGTACAAGCTGATTTTTGTATTTATTCTTCTCATCGGTCCTGTTATCAAGCTCGACCTTGTTTGGACAATGGCTGACATCTTCAATGCACTTATGTCAATTCCCAACCTTATTGCCGTAGTTGTGCTTTCGCCTGTTGTTGTAAAAGAAACGAACTATTACCTTTACGGCAACAGACTGGATGAATACGATAAAACCAAACTTCCTGTAGTAAATAAATAATCACATAAAGCCTGCACTATGCCCATGTGCAGGCCTGAATTTTAAGAGGGAACATTATGGAGAAATCAAGAATTGAAAAGCAATTTGATTTTATAAAGGAAATTGATAAGGAAAAATTCATCATCCGTCAAACCTACCTTTCCGACGCTCGAAAAAAGGAAAACGATGCCGAGCACGCATGGCATATGGCGATAATGACCGTTATGCTTTCCGAATATGCAAATTCGGAAATTGATGTGCTTAAAACAATGACAATGCTCCTAATTCACGATATTGTCGAGATTGACGCAGGCGATACATATGCCTATGATGAGGAAGCCAAGAAAACTCAGGCAGAGCGTGAAATGAAAGCCGCAAAAAGAATTTTCGGACTTCTTCCGGAAGATCAGGGCGAAAAGATGATGAATCTGTGGCTTGAATTTGAAAGCGGTGAAACAGCCGAAGCAAAGTTTGCTCACACAATGGATAACATTCAGCCCGCCATGCTCAATGATGCAACCGACGGCAAGGCGTGGGTAGAGCATATTGTTCACCTGCACAGTATCCTTAACCGCAACAAAAATACTGCCGACGGCTCAAAAAAACTGTGGGAATATTCAAGGGATAACTTTATTATGCCCAATGTTGAAAAGGGCAGAATAATCAACGATTGAGCCGCAATAAATGATTTTGGCAATATAGGTTCTCTACTTGATTTTGAACAGCCGATGTGCTAAAATTAAGATTAACGATACAGAAATTTTAACTGTGTTTTATTATGGAACAATTGAAGGGCTGTATGTGAATTTTGTTCCGATTTGATAATTATGGAAAGGGTGTTTACAATGAAAAGTTCAGTTATAAAGGACGGCGTAAGTACCGCACCTCAGCGTTCACTTTTGAATGCTCTCGGTCTTACCGAAGAAGAAATTAAGAAACCTTTTATCGGTATTGTAAGTTCCAAGAACGATATCGTTCCGGGACATATGAATATAGATAAGATTGTTGACGCCGTAAAGCAGGGTGTTGCTCTTGCAGGCGGCGTTCCGATTGTATTCCCTGCAATCGCTGTTTGTGACGGTATTGCCATGGGACATGAGGGAATGAAGTATTCTCTCGTAACCCGTGAGCTTATCGCAGACTCAACAGAGGCTATGGCAAAGGCTCATGCGTTTGACGCACTTGTAATGGTTCCTAACTGCGACAAGAATGTTCCGGGTATGCTTATGGCTGCCGCAAGAATTAATGTTCCGACAGTTTTCGTAAGCGGCGGTCCTATGCTTGCAGGTCATGTTAAGGGCAAAAAGACAAGTCTTTCGAGTATGTTTGAGGCAGTCGGCGCTTACACGGCAAACAAGATTACTGCCGAAGAGCTTGCCGAGTTTGAAAACAAGGCTTGTCCGTCATGCGGTTCATGTTCGGGTATGTACACCGCCAACAGTATGAACTGTCTTACCGAGGCAATCGGTATGGGACTTCAGGGTAACGGTACAATTCCTGCTGTTTACTCAGACAGAATCAAGCTTGCAAAGCACGCCGGCATGAAGGTTATGGAACTTCTTGAAAAGGATATCCGTCCTCGTGACATTCTCACGGAAAAAGCATTTATGAATGCTCTTACTGTTGATATGGCTCTCGGCTGTTCAACAAATACAATGCTCCACCTTCCTGCAATCGCAAAAGAGGCAGGTGTTAAGCTTAATCTTGACATTGCCAATGAAATCAGCAAAAAGACTCCTAACCTTTGTCACCTTGCTCCTGCAGGTCACACATATATGGAGGATCTCAACGAGGCAGGCGGTGTTTATGCCGTAATGAACGAGCTTACAAAGGTTGGACTTCTTGACACAGACCTTATCACGGCAACAGGCAAGACTGTAGGCGAGAACATTAAGGGTTGTGAAATCAAGGACACAGACATCATTCGTCCTGTTACAAATCCGTACAGCAAGACAGGCGGTATTGCTGTTCTCAAGGGTAACCTTGCTCCTGACGGTTCTGTTGTTAAGAGAAGTGCCGTTGCAGAGGAAATGATGCACCACAAGGGTGCGGCAAGAGTGTTTGACTGCGAAGAGGACGCTCTCAGTGCAATTTATGACGGCAAAATCAATCCCGGTGAGGTTGTTGTTATCAGATACGAAGGTCCTAAGGGCGGTCCGGGCATGAGAGAAATGCTCAACCCGACTTCAGCTATTATGGGCAGCGGTCTCGGCAACTGTGTTGCTCTTATCACAGACGGTCGTTTCTCAGGAGCAACAAGAGGTGCGGCTATCGGTCATGTATCTCCCGAGGCAGCAGTCGGCGGTCCGATTGCACTTGTTAAAGAGGGCGATATGATTGAAATCGACATTCCCGCAAACACAATCAATCTCCTCGTTTCTGACGAAGAGCTTGCAAAGCGTAAGGCAGAATGGAAGCCCCGTCAGCCCAAGATTACAACAGGCTACCTTGCTCGTTATGCAAAGCTTGTTACATCAGGCGCACAGGGTGCGGTTCTCGAATAATCAAGTTTTCAAGGCTCTCGTTTTGAGAGCCTTTTCTTTTGTCGAAAATTGATTTTTTAGGGAATCAATCGTTAAAATGCACAATTGAACTTGCGAAAATCTGTATATTTTTCAGCTTAACATAAAATAAAAAAGCAAGTTGCACAATTCATCCCTTGTCCATTTGGGCAAAGGGTGAATTTTTTTATTTTGCCATAATTCGGTTGTTTATTTTATACAAATATGCTATAATAATTCCGTATTAATTGACACTATTGTTTAATTTTGTCGAAATAAGCTTGATTAGAATAGAAATTTTACGAAAGGGGATTTCACTTTTGAAACAATACGACGCTAAAAAAATTCTTAATATTGCCCTCGCAGGACACAGCGGCAGCGGCAAGACCTCGGTTGCGGAGTCAATACTCTATCTCTCAAAGATGAGCGAAAGACTCGGTAAGGTTGCAGACGGCAACACAGTCCTTGATTTTGACAGCGAGGAGATCAAAAGACAGACTTCAATTATGACGGCGGTTGCACCGATTGAATGGAAAAATACAAAAATCAACCTAATCGACACCCCCGGTCTTTTTGATTTTGCAGGCGGTGTTGCAGAGGGCATGAGAGCGGCTGACACAGCACTCGTCGTTGTTTCGGGCAAGGACGGTGTCTGTGTAGGTACCGAAAAAGCAGTTGAGGCGGCAACAAAGGCAGGGCTTACAAAGGTGTTCTTTGTAAACGGCCTTTGTGACGAAAGTGCCCGTTTCTATCGTGTATTCGAGAGCTTGAAGGCTACATTCGGCCCGTCTGTTTGTCCTGTTGTTGTTCCGTACATTGTTGACGGTCAGGCAAACACTTATGTTAATTTGTTTGATTACAAGGCTTATGAGTACGGCACAGACGGCAGTGTAAAACAGACTGCCCTTCCTGATATGGGCGACAGGCTTGAGGGCTTGCGTGAGGCTATCAAGGAGGCTGTTGCCGAAACAAGCGAGGAACTTCTTGACAAGTTTATTATGGGTGAGGAGTTTACTCCCGAAGAAATCATTCTCGGTGTAAGTCAGGGCGTTAAGGACGGTACAATCTGCCCCGTATTCTGCGGTGACGCTCATAATACATTCGCAATTGATCAGCTTTTGAACAGCCTTACATGGCTTGCTCCGTCAGCGGCTGACAAGAGCGGTGAAATCGGTGTTGACCTTGACGGTGAACCCGTTGATGTTTCGGTTAATGACGGCGGTGCGGCTGCCGCAATCGTATTCAAGACGGTTGCAGACCCGTTCATCGGCAGACTCTCATATGTAAAGGTTGTTTCGGGCAAGGTAAGCTCGGACGCTCCTCTCATCAATATGCGTACAGGCGCACAGGAGAGAATTACAAAGGTGCTTTCCGTAAGCGGTAAAAAGCAGTCGGATGTTCCGTACATCGGTGCAGGCGACATCGGCGCAATCCCGAAGCTTGCATCAACAAAGACAGGCGACACACTCTGTTCGCCTCTCAGAAAGGTTGTTCTTGACGGAATCGACTATCCGTCATCATCATATACAATGGCTGTGTATCCGGCAAAGAAGGGTGACGAGGATAAGGTTGCTCAGGGCATTGCAAAGCTTGCAGACGAAGATCCGACAATCAAGCTCGTTTCAAACCACGAAACCCATGAAATGTTAATTTCGGGACTCGGCGAACAACACCTTGATGTTGTAATTTCAAGACTTAAAACAAAATATAATGTTGACGCAGTCCTCAAAAAGCCAAAGATTGCATACAGAGAAACTATCCGCAAAAAGGTTTCCGCACAGGGCAGATATAAAAAGCAGTCAGGCGGTCACGGTCAGTTCGGTGATGTGTGGATTGAATTTGAGCCGTGTGATTCGGACGGTCTTGTATTTGCCGAAAGAGTTGTCGGCGGTGCAGTTCCGAAAAATTTCTTCCCTGCTGTTGAAAAGGGACTTCAGGATTCAATCAAGAAGGGTGTTCTTGCAGGCTATCCGATGGTAGGCATCAAGGCTACTCTCTATGACGGTTCATATCATCCTGTTGATTCCTCCGAGATGTCATTCAAGACAGCGGCTTCTCTGGCTTATAAGAACGGTATTCCGAATGCCTCTCCGACGCTTCTTGAGCCAATCGGAAGCCTTAGAGCCGATGTTCCGGATGCAAATATGGGCGATGTAATGGGCGAGGTCAACAAGCGCAGAGGTCGTGTACTCGGTATGCAGCCGGGTGAGAACGGAACGCAGATTGTTGAGGCGGAAGTTCCTATGGCAGAAATGGATGACTTTGCAACCTACATTCGTCAGGTAACACAGGGCAGAGGATCATTTGAATTTGCGTTTGTCCGCTATGAGGATACTCCTGCAAATGTTGCTCAGAAAATTATTGAGAAAGCCAAGGCCGACTCTCAGGAATAATCAATAAGCTGATTAAGGCACCGATTTTTCGGTGCCTTTTGCTTTTCTTGCCTAAATATCATTATTGTGATACAATTAGGCTATACTTATGTGAATGATGGGGATGGAATTTATCGCAAAGGATGATGACAATGAAAAATCTTTTACAAAGAGCGAGAAAGACAATCAAAATCAAAAATATGCTTTTTCTCACAATTGCCGGAATTATCAATGCGTTTGGAATTACAATATTTCTTAACCCCGTGAACCTTTACGACAGCGGAATTTCAGGTACGGCTATGCTTGCCGCACAACTTACACCCGAAAGCCTGTCGCTTTCACTTTTTCTTATAATTTTTAACCTGCCGCTGTTTTTGTTCGGACTTAAAAAGCAGGGAAAGAAGTTTACATTTTACGCAATTTATACGGTTGCAGTTTATTCGTTCGTTTCATGGCTGATAACCGATGTTCTGCCCGTTGATGTCAGTATGGCGTCTCCGCTTGCGGGAACCGATTTGCTCCTTTGTGCCGTGTTCGGCGGTGTGATTTCGGGTATAGGCAGCGGCCTTGCAATCAAATTTGGCGGTGCAATGGACGGCATCGAGGTTATGGCAGTAATATTTGCGAAGAAAATCGGTGTATCGGTTGGTTCATTCGTTATGGCATACAATATCGTACTTTATGTTGTATGCGGTTTCATTCTGCAAAGTTGGATTCTTCCGCTTTATTCGATTGTTACATATTTTGCCGCACTTAAAACGATTGACTTTATTGTTGAAGGTTTTGACAGGGCAAAGGCGGCAACGATTATTGCGTCTGTAGGCCGTTGCGATGAAATTTGTAACGCACTTTCGGAGGAATTTCAAAGCGGTGTTACCGTAATGCAGGCTCAGGGCGGATATTCAGGCAAGGACAAGGTGATGATTTACTTTGTTGTCAACCGTTTCCAGATTGGCAAGCTGAAGGAAATTGTGCGTGAAATCGACAAGAAAGCGTACATTTCAATTACGGAGGTTGCCGATGTTTTCAGCCGAAACGATTCGCTGTAAATAAATTTTAGTTGGTGTTTTATTTGACAAAATTACTTGTAAAGCTGTTCGTTAAAGACAGCGACAATTGCGATAATCCAAAGGTTAGAACTGCCTATGGCAACCTTTCGGGTGTTTGCGGAATAATTCTTAATCTGTTACTGTTCGGAGGAAAATTGTTTGCCGGAATTGTTTCGGCATCGGTTTCCGTCATTGCCGACGCCCTCAACAACCTTTCGGACGCAGGCAGTTCGGTTGTTACATTCCTCGGATTTAAGCTTGCAAGCCGTCCTGCCGACAGAGAGCATCCGTTCGGTCACGGTCGTTATGAGTATGTGGCAGGCTTGGGAATTTCCGTTGTAATCCTTTTAATGGGTGTTGAGCTTATAAAAAGTTCGATAGAAAAGATAATTACTCCCGAGGATAAAACGGCATTTTCAACGCTTTCACTCGCAATAATGATTGCGTCAATTTTCGTAAAATTATGGATGTACTTTTTTAATTCGGGATTGTCGAGGAAGATAAATTCAACCGCACTCAAGGCGGCGGCACTCGATTCGTTGACCGACTGCATCGCAACCTCGGTCGTAATAATCGGATTGCTTATTTCTGCCTCAACAGGAGTTCAGATTGACGGTTGGCTCGGCGTGTGTGTTTCGCTGTTCATACTTTTTACGGGTGTCAGCACATTCAGAGAAAGCCTTTCACCGCTTCTCGGCAAAGCGCCCGACCCTGAATTTGTTGATGAAATCAAGGAAACAGTGTTGAAAAATGATATGATTGTAGGTATCCACGATTTGATTATTCACGATTACGGTCCGGGCAGATGCTTTGTTTCACTCCATGCAGAAGTGCCATGCGATGAGGATATCCTCGAAGCACATGACGCAATTGATTTGACCGAAAAACAGCTTGAAAACAGGTACAACTGTTTTGCAACCATACATATGGATCCGATTGCCTCAAACGATGCGTTCACAAATGAACTTAAAATGAAGGTGGAGGAGGGCTTGTGTGAGCTTAATCCGGAGTATTCAATCCACGATTTCAGAATTGTAAAGGGCAGTACGCATACAAATGTTGTCTTTGATATGGTTATTCCGTATGGACTTGACCTTACAGAAAGACAGATTAAACAGAGTGCAATCGAGAAAATCAAGTCAATTGACGAAAAGCTTTATCCGATAATCAATGTTGAAAAATCTCTTTCGGATTAAAAGTTCATAATAAAAAACAGAGGTCATCGGTTTTTAGCTGATGACCTCGTTTTGTATATATTTTCGGATTTGTTGAAAATTGTGTGTTCGAGTGTAGTAGTTAGTTATTCGGTTTATTGTCGAAACGATTTTACAATTGTTTCGATTTGCGGTCAGTGACCGTTGCCATATTACTGTTTTGCAAACTGACTGTTGTAAAGTTTGTTATAGAATCCGCCTTTGGCGAGCAACTCCTCGTGTGTGCCTTGTTCAATGATGTTGCCGTCCTTCATAACAAGGATAACATCGCTTTCCTTGATTGTTGAAAGCCTGTGGGCAACAACAAAGCTCGTCTTGCCCTTCATCATTTTGGCAAAAGCCTTTTGAACACGGATTTCGGTAAGGGTATCAATTGATGAAGTTGCCTCGTCAAGAATAAGAATTGACGGGTTTGTAAGCATCGCCCTTGCAATACACAAAAGCTGTTTCTGTCCCTGACTGAGATTACCGCCGTCCTCGCTGATTACGGTGTTGTAGCCGTCAGACATACGGCGGATGAATGAGTGCGCATATGCCGCCTTTGCAGCGGCAATAACTTCTTCTTCGGTTGCGTTTTCGTTGCCGTAACGCAGATTTTCCATAATCGTTCCGTTGAACAGCCAGCTGTCCTGAAGAACCATTCCGTAGCATTTTCTGAGGTTGTCACGGGTGATATCCATAATGTCAACACCGTCAATGCTGATTTTGCCGCTGTCCGTGTCATAAAATCTCATAAGAAGATTGATGAATGTTGTCTTGCCGCAACCTGTCGGACCGACAATGGCAATGTGACTGCCACTCTTGACATTAAGCGAAAAGTTTGTGATGAGCGGTTTTTCCTTTGTGTAGGAGAAGTTTACATTCTCAATCTTGACATTGCCTTCGCAATGCTCAAGCTCTTTTGTACTGTTGTCGGGAATTTCGTTATCTGCCTCAAGAACCTCAAAAACCCGTCCTGCCGCCGCAATGCCTGTCTGCAACTGCGTGAGTACGCCTGTAACCTCGTTAAACGGCTTTGTGTACTGATTTGCGTAGGTAAGGAAGCATGATAACTGTCCGACCGAAAGTGTGCCTGCAACGGCAAACAGAGCACCCATGATGCCTACTGCGGCATAAACCAATGCGTTTACGAATCTTGTTGACGGGTTGGCAAGTGCGCCTGCAAACTGCGCCTTGAATCCCACTTCAAGAAGTTCATCGTTGTACTTTTCAAATTCTTCAAAGGCTCTGTCCTCATATGAAAAAGCCTTTACAATTCTCTGATTGCCGATATGCTCCTCAACATATGACGAGATGTCACCGTTGAGTGCCTGTTGACGGGTAAAGCGGTTATGCGTCATCTTGCCGATGAATGCCGCAACAAAGAGCGAAAGCGGTGTGAGAACAACAACCACAAGGGCGATTTTCCAGTTGATTGTCAGCATAAATACAAGCGTGCCGACAATGGTAACAATGCCCGAAAAAAGCTGTAGAAACATCTGTGTAAGACCGTCACCAACTGCGTCAACATCGTTGATTACTCGGCTGATAAGGTCGCCGTGAGGTGTTGTGTCAATGTAGGAGAGGGGAACTGTGTTGAATTTTTCAAAAACCTCTCTTCTGAGGTCACGAACAGTGCGGTAGCTGACGATGTTGGTAAAGTAGGTCATAATCCACTGGAAAAGTGCCACACCGCCGATGCCTACACCGATGTATACAAGAATCTGAATAACGCTTGCAAAGTCAACATTGCCTTTGTCAATGATGTTGTCGATTGCGTTACCTGTGAGAACAGGAATATAGAGCGTGAGCGAAACGCTGATGATTGCGCTCACAAGAGCTAAAATCAGATAAAACGAATACGGTTTTATTTTTTTGAGTACCTTTTTTACAGAGGAGGTTTTTTTTACTGAATTTTTCATCTTTTTGCCTCCTCTTCACTAAGCTGTGAAAGACAGATTTCACGGTAGGTTTCGCAGCTTTCAAACAGTTCATCGTGCTGACCTTTGCCCACAAGTCTGCCGTCATCAAGCACAAGAATAAGGTCTGCGTTCTTAATTGTTGAGCAACGCTGTGTAACGATTATCACGGTCATATCCTTTGTGCTTTCACGCAAAGCCTTTCTGAGTGCCGCATCTGTTGCAAAGTCAAGAGCCGAAAAGCTGTCGTCAAGAATGAGAAGCTTCGGTGAGCCTGTGAGTGCTCTGGCAATGCAAAGTCGCTGACGCTGACCTCCGCTGAAGTTCTTACCGCCCTGTTCAACAAAGCTGTCAAGCCCTTTGTTCAGCTTGCTTACAAACTCGTATGCCTGCGCAATTTTGAGTGCCTTTATAATATCCTCGTCAGTTGCATTTTCGTTTTGCCATTTCATATTGTCACGGATTGTTCCCTTGAAAAGAATTGACTGCTGAGGAACAATACCAATCTGTGAACGGAGCTGTAAGAACGGATAGTCCTTGACATTTCTGCCGTCAACGCTTACAGTACCCTGTGTTGCATCGTAAAAACGGGGGATAAGGTTGACAAGCGTACTTTTACCGCAACCCGTACCGCCGATAAGACCGACCGTCTGACCACGCTTGATTTTAAAGCTGATGTCCTCAAGCTCATCATCACCTGTGCCGTATGTGAAGTTTACATTGTCAAATTCGATTTTCGGAGTGCTTTCGCTCTCTGAAATTTCAATGTTCTCGGTAGTGCTTTCACACACACTCGGCTGAGTTTCAAACACTTCGTTAAGTCTTGCCGCACTTGCACTTGCTTTCGTGAGAAGGACAACAAGGTTTGCAACAACAATCATTGCAAGCAAAATCTGCGTCATATAGTTTACAAGGGCAATGATGTCACCCGAAAGCATTCCGCTGCCTGCGTTTACATTCTGAGCGCCAAACCAAATGATGAGAATAATTGCAGCATTGGTGATGATGTAGGTGACAGGGCTTAAAAGTGCCGAAAGAATGCTTACTCTGATCGAAGTTTTAGTCAAATCCTCGGTTGAATCGTCAATACGCTTTTTCTCATTTTTCTGCTTTGAAAAGGCTCTGATAACCCTGTTGCCCGAAAGATTTTCACGGCAGATAAGGCTGATTTTGTCGAGCTTTTTCTGCATTTTTTCAAAAATAGGAATACTCTTTGTCATAATGAGGTAAAGAGTAACGGCAATCAATATAGCCGCAATGAAGAAAACAATTGACATTTCAAGGTTGATTGTCATTGCCATAACCATTGAACCGATAACAATAAACGGTGCTCTGGTGAGCAGGCGGATAGCCATTGCAACAGATTGCTGAACCTGATTGGTGTCATATGTGATTCGTGTTATAAGTGACGGAGTGCCGAGCTTGTCCAACTCTGCGTGTGATAACCTGTTGATGTGCAAAAACAAATCTCGGCGAAGTCTTGTTCCCACACCCTGAGATGCCTTTGATGCAAGATACTGACACACGAGCGCACTGCAAAGTCCTACAGTTGCAAGAATAACGAGCAGACCGCCCATTCTCCAAATGTATGCCGTGTCGCCGTTTCGCACACCGTTGTCGATGATTCCTGCCATAACAAGCGGAACGAGCAATTCCAAAATTGCCTCAAACAGCTTGCAAAGCGGACCGATGATACATTCCTTTTTGTAGTATGCAAGATATCTTCGTAGCTTAATCAAATTTTCCCCTTCTCTGCCATAAAATTAACAATACATAAGTAATATTATTTTACACCGATTAACGATATTTTACAACTTAAATTTTGCGTTGCGGGAATTTGCGGCGGTCGCAAGGCTACCCCTACAGTTTTGTGCTAACACAAAAAAGCCACCGATAAAACATCGGTGGCTTTGTATATAATCAGTAAAATAAATTACTTAATAAGGCTTGTGCCGTCCATTTCTTCGGGCTGCTCGAGTCCCATAATTTGGAGCATTGTCGGAGCGATATCGGCAAGTCTGCCGCCCTCACGAAGCTCGCAGTCGTAGTTTACTACGCAGAAAGGAACAGGGTTTGTTGTGTGAGCAGTAAACGGTGAACCGTCCTCTGCAACCATCTTATCTGCATTGCCGTGGTCGGCTGTGATAAGAGCAACACCGCCCATTTCTTTGATTGCGTCAACAACCTTGCCAACGCAGGTGTCAACAGCCTCAACAGCCTTTACGGCTGCCTCGAATACGCCTGTGTGACCAACCATATCGCAGTTAGCGTAGTTGAGAATAATCATATCGTACTTACCGCTCTTGATTGCGGGAACGAGCTTGTCTGTAACCTCGTAAGCACTCATTTCAGGCTGAAGGTCATATGTTGCAACAGCAGGTGATTTAACAAGGATTCTGTCCTCACCCGGATACTGCTTTTCAACACCGCCGTTGAAGAAGAAGGTTACATGAGCATACTTTTCTGTTTCTGCAATTCTGAGCTGTGTCATACCCTTGTCGGATACATACTCGCCGAGTGTGTTCTTGAGAACCTCTGGCTTGAATGCAACTTCAACATTAGGCATTGTTGCATCATACTGAGTCATGCAAACAAAGTTTACGGGGAAGAAACCGTTCTTTCTCTCAAAGCCCTTAAAATCAGGGTCAACAAATGTTCTTGTAATCTCTCTTGCTCTGTCAGGACGGAAGTTGAAGAAGATGATGCTGTCGTTAGGCTTAACCTGAGCACCGCCCTCAATAACACAAGGAACAACAAATTCGTCTGTTACGCCGTTATTGTAAGAGTTCTTAATTGCGCAAACAGGGCAGTCTGCCTTGTTGCCCTCGCCATATACCATAGCGGCATATGCCTTTTCAACTCTGTCCCAGTTGTTATCTCTGTCCATTGCGTAGTATCTGCCCTCAACTGTGGCAACCTTGCCTATGCCGATTTCTTTGAGCTTGTTAAGAAGCTTGTCAGCATATTCAGCGGCACTTGAAGGCGGAACATCACGGCCGTCAAGGAATGCGTGAATGTAAACATCTTTAAGACCCTTTTTCTTAGCAAGTTCAAGAATACCGTAGAGATGCTCAATGTGGCTGTGAACACCGCCGTCTGAGAGAAGTCCCATAAGGTGAAGTGCCGTGCCGTTCTTGAGAGCCTTGTCCATTGCATCAACAATAGCCTCGTTATCTTTGAGCTTGTCCTCGTTGATAGTCTTTGTAATTCTTGTGAGTTCCTGATAAACGATTCTGCCGGCACCCATATTTGTGTGACCGACCTCAGAGTTACCCATCTGACCGTCAGGAAGACCTACATCCATACCCGACGCACCAATCTGTGTGAGCGGATTAGATGCAAAAAGCTTGTCAATGTTTGGCTTTTTAGCAGCCTTGATAGCGTTGCCTTTTTCGGGAGCAATACCAAAGCCGTCAAGAATCATTAAAATTACCGGTTTTTTCATTTTGCGTGTCCTTTCCATAAAGCATACACAATCTTGTTATGCAAAAAACAAAATCCAAAAGCCGATTACAGACTTTTGTGCCGTGCCCAAAAGGACACGGCATTGTGTTTGAATATACTGTTTAAATTACTTGCTTGCAGCCTTTACGATTGCGGCAAACTTCTCGGCAACGAGTGATGCACCGCCGATAAGACCACCGTCAACATTTGTCTTTGAGAGAAGCTCGTCAGCATTGCCGTCATTCATTGAACCGCCGTACTGAATTGTAACAGCGTCAGCAGCAGCCTGATTGTAAAGCTTAGCGATTGTAGCACGGATGAATGCACAAACCTCTTCAGCCTGATCAGCTGTAGCAGTTTTGCCTGTGCCGATAGCCCATACAGGCTCATAAGCGATAACAACATTTTTGAGTTCTTCTTCTGTTACATTGAAGAGGTCAAGCTTAATCTGTCTTGCAATAACTTCTTCTGTGATGTCGCACTCACGCTCCCAGAGGAGTTCGCCGACACAAACGATTGGCTTAAGACCTGCGGCAAGAGCAGCCTTTGTTCTCTTGTTTACAGTTTCGTCTGTTTCACCAAAATACTGTCTTCTCTCGCTGTGACCGAGAACTACATATTCAACGCCCATTTCCTTGAGCATACCTGTTGAGATTTCGCCAGTGAAAGCACCGCTTTCAGCCCAATGACAGTTTTCTGCACCGATTTTAACATTTGTGCCTTCTGTAGCCTCAAGTGCTGTTGCAAGGTCAACATAAGGAACACAAGCGATTACTTCACAACCGGCATCTTTTACGAGGGGAGTAATAGCGTTGAGGAGCTCTTTAGCTTCCTTTGGAGTTTTGTTCATTTTCCAGTTGCCGGCTATAATTGCCTTTCTCTTTGACTTATCCATGATAATTTTCCTTTCAGAATATGTTTTTATTATAATAAAGTAACAGGGTTAAATCAGTAAGGGCGGAAAAATCCGCCCTTTTATTTGATTAAATTATTTGTCAGCGATTGCTGCGATACCCGGAAGGACCTTGCCCTCAAGGTATTCAAGAGATGCGCCGCCGCCTGTTGAGATGTGGCTCATCTTATCAGCAAAACCAAGCTGAATAACAGCAGCTGCGCTGTCGCCGCCGCCGATGATTGTTGTTGCGTCTGTGTCGGCAAGAGCCTTAGCAACAGCAATTGTACCCTTTGCAAGAGTCGGGTTCTCAAATACACCCATAGGACCGTTCCAAACAACAGTCTTTGCGCTCTTTACAGCGTCGGCAAAGAGTTCCTGTGTCTTTGTGCCGATGTCAAGACCTTCCATGTCAGCAGGAATCTTGTCTGAATCAACAACCTTAACTTCGATTTCAGCGTCGATAGGATCAGGGAAGCCTGCAGCGATTGTTGTGTCGATAGGGAGAAGGAGCTTCTTGCCGAGCTTTTCAGCCTTAGCCATCATTTCCTTACAGTAGTCAATCTTTGTATCGTCAACGAGTGAAAGACCGACTTCCTTGCCCTGAGCCTTGAGGAATGTGTAAGCCATACCGCCGCCGATGATGAGTGTGTCGCACTTTTCGAGGAGGTTTGAAATAACATTGAGCTTGTCAGCAACCTTAGCACCGCCGAGGATTGCAACGAACGGACGAACAGGAGTTTCAACGGCATTGCCGAGGTAGTCAATTTCCTTCTGCATGAGGTAACCTACTGCTGTGTCCTTGATGTGGTCTGTAACACCTACTGTTGAGCAGTGTGCACGGTGAGCCGAACCGAATGCATCCATTACGAATACATCAGCGAGTGAAGCAAGTTCTGATGAGAATGGCTCAAGATTCTTTGTTTCTTCTTTTCTGAAACGAGTGTTCTGGAGAAGAACAACATCGCCGTCTTTCATTTCTGCAACAGCCTTTTTAGCATTTTCGCCTACAACCTCGTCATCATTAGCGAAAACAACATCCTGACCGAGGAGTTCCGAAAGTCTTACTGCTACGGGAGCGAGTGAGAACTTTTCTTCGGGACCGTTCTTCGGCTTGCCGAGATGTGAGCAAAGGATAACCTTGCCGCCGTCAGCGATGAGCTTCTTGATTGTAGGAAGAGCTGCTGTAATTCTGTTGTCGTTTGTGATTACGCCGTCCTTGAGCGGTACATTGAAGTCACAACGAACAAGTACTTTTTTACCTTTTACATTGATGTCATCAACAGATACTTTGTTGAGCTGCATAATATACATTCCTTTCGTGTAAGAAGAAATTTGTAAAAATTTAGTATTTTTACAGTCACCATTATTATATATCAAAAACCCCTTTTTATCAATAGAAAACTTTAAAAAATTCGCCTGCAAAGGTATTTTTTGCACTGCCTTTACAAATACTGATTTTAAGGAAGTTTATGAATATTATTTTTGTTCTTATGTCATATTGTTGAGGTCGCTCCACTTGTGGTTGTGAAGCTCGCCCTTGTTCTGCAAAGCAGGATAATCCCATTGCCTTAAAACTTCATAAGCCGCAATTGCAACCGAGTTTGAAAGATTAAGACTTCTTGCCTCGTCAATCATAGGCAGTCTTAAAGTATCATCGGGATGCTGCATTAAAAGCTCCTCGGGCAAGCCTTTTGTTTCTTTGCCAAAGAGAAGATAGCAGTTGTCGGGATATTCAACATCGCTGTGGCGGTGAGTTCCTTTTGTTGAAAAGAAAAAGTATTTTCCGCCCTTTGTTTTTTCAAAAAAATCGTCAATGCTTTCATAATATGTGATGTCAAGCAAGTGCCAGTAGTCAAGTCCCGCTCTTTTGAGTTTTTTATCGTCAGGTTCAAAGCCCATAGGCTTGACAAGATGAAGTCTTGTTCCCGTTGCGGCACAGGTTCGTGCCACATTGCCCGTGTTCTGCGGAATTTCGGGTTCAACAAGCACAAGGTTGAGAGTTGCCAAAAGTTATCACTCCAATTTTTATTATTCCATTCTTTTTCTGTTTAAATACATTTTAAATCGTAAACAATAATAATGCAAGTTTTTTTGACAAAGCCGTGTGACAAAGATGAAAAAACACACATTTTGTCAATGAATTTGCAAGATTGGGAGGTGTGATTATGAATACAAGTCCAATGATGAATGTGATGAAAGGCGTTGCAATAGGAATGACGGCAGGCGTCTGCATGGGTATTGTCGGCAAAAATATGGTAGACAGCAACCCAAAACTCAAGAAAAAGGCAAACAAAGCCTTTAAGACAATGGAGTCAGTTCTCGACACCGCACAGTATATGTTCAGATAAAATCATATTCATCATAAACAACCCCCCCGATTCAAACGAATCGGGGGGTTAAATAATCAATATTTAATTAAATCAGCTTGTGTAGCCGAGGGGGTCCATTTTTTCACCGTTGAGGCGGATTTCAAAATGGAGGTGAGGACCTGTTGAGTTGCCTGTTGAACCAACATAACCGATGAGGTCACCCTGATTTACATACTGACCTGTTACTGCAACAAGTGAACTGCAATGACCGTAAAGTGTTGTGTAGCCACTGCCGTGGTCAATGATAACATAGTTGCCGTAGCCACTGTTGTCACCGCCCGAGAATGTTACGGTACCGCTTGCGGATGCATAAATAGGCTGTCCGTAAACACCGCCGTCTGAAATGTCAAGTCCGCCGTGAAGTCTGCCCCAGCGTGTGCCGAAGGTACTTGTCAATGTATGTGTGTAGGGGAGTGGCCATGCAAACATACCCGATGAACCTGTTGTGTAGCTTGAAGATGAATTTGAACTTGATGAAGAACTGCTGTTTGATGAGGTTGATGATGAATCTGTGCTTGATGAAGTATCCTCAGCCTTGCCTTTTACAACAACTTCGTCAACTGCCTCTTTAAGAGTTTTTGCGTCAGTCTGAACTGCATCGGTCTGAACACCGTCAACAAATGTAGTTCTTACCGTTACTTCTTCTTCACCCTTAACGCCCTTTGTGGTAACTTTTTTGTATGAAGAAGACTTGTCCTCGTCATACTTTACCTTTGTGTCATAAGCCACATCTCTTGTGTAAACAATGTCTGTTGAAAGTGAGATTGAAAACTTGCCGTCTGCAAGTGCCATAACCTCGTCTGCGGTAATAAGGTCTGTACCGCTTGCGTTACCTGTTACAACCTCCACCGAATTTGCAAACTCGGTTGTTGTTTCGTCATCGTAATCTCTGCGGTAATCAACAAGAACCTGATCGAGGTCTGCATTGAGCTGATCAATTTCTTCTGTCGCACCGATGAACTTGCCGTCAATATAAAGACTTGCGCATGACGGTGAAATTGCCTTGAGGTTTGCCGATGCCGATTCGCCGTCAATTTCAGTATGAGGAACAGCCTCGTCACTTGTTGCAACAAGTGCAGGTGTCTGTACGCTGTTGTTATCTTTCATATCAAGTGCGCTTGCAACCGTTACACATGAAAGTGTGATTGCACTGAAACAGGCTACTACTGCAAGCACAGCCTTTTTTCTGAGCAACTTCTGCGAACGGATTGCTGACGGTGCAAGGTGAGCATACTGCTTTCCGCTTTTGAACGAAAGTTCCGATACAATCTCTCCGGCACTCTTTGTTGTGCCGTTTCTTGATTCGTTGAATGCTTTGTCAATAGCTGATATCTGTGTTTTTGCTTTCTTTGACGAATTAACAGCCTTGATTGTAACAGACTTTAAAGAACCCTTCCTGTTCTCAATTGCCTGTGCGAGTTTTGCGGCTGTGTTTTTTGACATTCTTACAACTGATTTTGCACAAAATGTTGTTGCTCTCTTTACAAAGCGAACAGTTTTCTGTGCTGTTGTAAGCTCACGCCTGCAAACTTTGCGTTTCTTTGTCGGAAGACTCTCGATTTCATTGAAACCTTCCAAACCAATGAACTTTGTCTCCAAAATAATTTCTCCTATCTCATTAACCGTTACATTTTTGTAACAAACACGATACCTTTATTATACCAAATAGTTACGAAATTGCAATATGAGAATTAAAAAATGTCATAATTAATAATAAGACAGGGGATAAGGTTACAAAAAACAGGGTAAATTAAACAATAATTCCCTATATTAATTATACTGTAAGTTATCAACCGTGTAATCTTTTAACAAAGAGTAATATTCATTTAATTCTTTTAAAGCACCGTCAAGGTCGTGTTCAAGGTAGTTTCCGCACTCAATTGCAGTTGTTCCGGGGATTTCCCCTTTGTGCTCCGCACACTGCTTTATTGTGTCTTTTATAAGCTGTAATGCGTCCTCATTTGACATATCACGAACGAGAAAATAAAAACCCGTTCTGCATCCCATAGGTCCAAAGTAGATTACATTGTCGGCAAATTTGCTGTTGCGGGCATATGTTGCAAAAAGGTGTTCAATTGTGTGCATAACGGGATTCGGAAGATACGGCGGTGTGTTCGGCTTTACAAAACGCATATCGTATGTTGTAATATCTCCGTCAATCCTTGAAATGTAAACACCCGGCATAAGTGTGTTGTGGTTGATTGTAAAGCTTGCTATCTTTTTCATATATATTATCCTTTCTTAATCGTAATCGGCTATGTTTGTAAAGCAGATGTTCATATCAACATCGCCCTCAATTCCGTCAACCTTGCCTGATGAGGAGTATTGCCACATAGAAAACTGATAATAGAATGTCGGAACATTTGCGTATTCGCAATACCAGATGTCAAAATCTGCAAGCTGTGTGAGGTCATATTTGAAGTAAAGCTCCTTGCTCGGAGAATAGATAATCGGTGTGTAGCCAAGCTCCTTTACACGGTTGCAGAATGCCTTTGCACAGGCTGTTGCCTGAGCGGCGGAAACGTTGTCGGTTCTTGCGTCATCATCCTTGATGATTTCCCAGTCATATGCAACGGGAAAATCGATTGTTTCATCGCCGAGAAGTGTCTTTATATAGTCAGCCTCTTCAATTGCCTCCTCGTTATTGACAGCCTGAGAGAAGAAATACACGCCGACTTTAAGTCCTGCCGCCTTAGCACCCTTTATATATGAAAGGGCGGAATCGTCCGAGTACATTTTTCCGTCAGAACCGTAGCCTCTGCCGCCGATGCGAACCATAACAAAATCAACACCCGATTTTTTAACCTTGTCCCAGTCAATCTTTCCGCTGTAGGAGGAAATGTCGATTCCCTCCATTGAAGCGGCCTTGCCGTTTTCACTGTAGTATTTGAAAGTGTCGTCAGAGGTGAAGTTATCGTTGTTGAGTGTATTTTTCGGTACACCGTCAAGCTCGGTAATCCAGATTTCACCGAGAGTGCTGTCGTTTATATGTATTTTTTCGCCTGTTGTCTTGACGGTTGTGTCTGTGGCAACAGTTGCCGGGGTTGTACTGCCCGACTGCGAACTGCTTTCACCGTTGCTTGAACAACCGCACAAAACCGAGGTAAGTGCAAGCATGGCAGCCGTTACGGCACAAATAGTTTTTTTCATTATTCTACTCCTGACAAAAATTTTTTAACGCTGAAAAATGTCGATTATACGGACATTTTGCGTATCTGTTAGTCAGCATATCATAAAAAAGTGTTGATGTAAACAAAGAAACCGAAAATAAATATTGAAAATCTTGTGAAAATTAAGTATAATCTAAGGTACAAGTGTCCTTCATCAAACATCGGAGGCATTTATTCGGAAATATAATGATAACAATGTTCCGCAAAAGGCGATAAAGGGCGGTGAGTGAAATTGAATGAAACAAAGGTGCATGGATACCGTCACAAAACAACGGAAGAACTCGTCAGGGCAATTGACGAATGTACCTCTCTCAGTCAGCTTTTCGCTCTCATTCAGCATGAGCATATCACCATTCAGATGCTCACAAGACCGGGTGCATCAAATCTTGCACCAAAAATTTTAAGTCCGAAAGAGATAACAGGCAACCGCGACACACCGTTTGAAAGACTGCGAAAACAGGTTCGTGAATCTGTGCTTGAGGACGAAAGAAGGCTTAAACAGAGCAAGCTGATTGCCGAATGCGAACGCCTTTCAAGACTTAATAAAAATGACAAGATAAAGTAAGAGTAATTAGTGGAAGATTTTTGAAATTTTTTACTAAATACTCTTTATTTTTTTGAAAAAAACATATATAATCTAATTATCAAACACGATTGGGGATGAAATATATGACATTCAAATTCAAACACGCTTTGGCTGTAATTCTTGCAGTAGTTACCGTAGCTTGTTCTGTTGTCGGAACATTAGCTGTTTCTGCCGCAGAAACAGACTCTCAGCCTGCAACAGAGGCAACTGTTGCATCTGATGTAACAGATACGAGCGTTGAACCAACTCAGGCAACCGAGCCCTCACAGCTGGTAACGGAGCCGCCCGTAACTCCTACGGTTTCTCCGACTCAGCCGGTTAAGCCGAATGTGGGCGCAATCAAGAATCTCACAAGAACGCAATATACAACAAATTCGCTTTCGTTCAAGTGGGATAAAGTAAGCGGTGCAACAGGCTATGTAATCTACTATCGCAACAATGACGCACACAAGAATTTTTCAAGATTTACATATGTAAAGTCAAATGCATGTACACTCAAAAAGCTTAGAACAGCAACCTGGTATGATGTAAAGGTTGCCGCCTACGTTGAGCATGACGGTGTAAAGTATGAGGGTAAGAGTCAGACCTACAGAACAGCTACTCTCCCGAATGCCGTAAGCGTTTCACTCAAGGAGTCGGGTGCTGCAATTACACTTTCGTGGTCAAAGAACTCACAGGCAACAGGCTACAAAATCTACCGTATGAGCGGTGACACAAAGGGCAGGTATGTTCTTTACAAGACAATCACTTCAAATTCCACAACTTCTTTCAGAGATAAGGGAGTTAAGAACGGCAGAGCGTATTACTATCAGATTAGGGCTTACCGTGCAATCAAAAAGAACACTTACTATTCGTCACCGTCAACAATAAGATGTGTGGCAGGTCTTAATGCCGTTAATTTCAAGACAGATACAAGACTTTCAAGAGTAAATCTCACATGGGGCAAGGCAATGACCACTCCGACAGCATATGAGATTTTCTATTCAACCTCAAAGAACGGAAAATATACAAAGCTTGGTGAAACAAAGAATACTTTCTACAACACCAAAAAGCTTACAGTCGGCAAGACCTATTACTTCCGTATTCGTGCTTACAAGTATTCGGGACCGAGCAGTAACCCGAAAAAGTACAAGTGCCTCGGCACATTCCAGACAAAGAGTGTAAAGATCAGCAAGAATGCCTACGGTGTTTCAGTCGGCAATACCTATGTTGAAATCAGTATCGATCAGCAGCATATGTGGTACTACAAGAACGGTAAGCTTGTTGTTGAAACAGATGTTGTAACAGGCAACTACGGTACAAACGATACGCCAAAGGGTGCATATTCAATCATCTACAAGGCATCTCCTGCAACTTTGATGAATAACTCTCATGTAACATTCTGGCTCCCGTTCACATCCGACGGTTGCGGAATCCATGACGCATCATGGCGTTCAAGCTGGGAATACGGCGGAACAAGGTACAAGGGTCACGGCTCACACGGCTGTGTAAACACACCGTACAACGCAGTTAAGAAAATCTATAACAACATTTCCTCGGGAACCCGTGTTGTTGTTTATTGATTTTAATTCGTAGCGAAAACTTGATAAAATAATTTAAGGCTGACAGATTTTTTATAACCTGTCAGCCTGTTTTTTATATGAAAGTTATTGTTAATCAGTAGGGGCGTTCATCGGACGCCCGCAAGTAATAGTGTAAACTATATGTTAAAACAAATTTTATAAAGACCGCAAAACAACCGTCATACTGTAGCGGCGAACCTCGTTCTCCCGTCTGAAATATAGTCGCAATGCGTTGCACATAAATGTGCTTCCTATTGCTCGTTATTTCAGACAGCGCATTGCTCCCTTTTTCCGCCACCGGCGGCAGTCGCAAGGCTACCAATCATTTCGTGTGCAAACACGATACAAATAAAATTATATTGGCTACAATTAACTGTGCTTTAATCCCATAATGATACCAAGGGCAAGGTTTTGTTTTTCTTTTGGCAGACAACGAAATTCGTTAAGAAGTTTGCATTCCGTTTCCGAAAGTTTAGACTGTGCAATTTTGTCAATCGGTTGTCTGATGTCCGTATATTCAATTATATAATCAACAGATGTATTAAAGATTGACGCAAGCTTTTTGAGCGTTGTAATGCTCGGTTCAACCTTTCCGTTTTCATATTCGCTGATTATCTTTTGCGAAAAGTTAAGTTCCATTCCCAATGCAATTTGGTTCATAGATTTTTCTTTTCGTAATTCCTTTATTCTTCGCATTTACAGTACCTGCTCCATAAATTATACCTTATGAGTATAATATTATAACTTTTTGTTGACAAAAATATACGATAAGAGTATAATTTAAGAAAATAAAGTATATAAATAATGAGCTCAATTTTTGTTTGTGGGGAGTTTTTTAGTTTTAATAAAGGTAGGGATGCAGAATGATTATTATATTTAGTGATTGCGGTTTCATTATTGTGGCTATTATATTTTTTCTGTGTGGTAGTTACAAAGTAGGTGAAGTAATTGCGGACTTTATTGTCGATAATTGTTATATAATACTTGTCGTTTTATTAATCGCTACTTTTCTTATATCTTTATATTCAGTCCGAGATAATTATTCAAAATCGGTTCAGATTACAGCTACGATTGGGTTTACAATACTTGATTTTGCAAAAATGTTAATTCTTTATTTGTTAATAGTTACTTGGGCTATAGATTATGCTTATTTTGGTAATGTAATAGGTTCAATTGTTTCGCTTTTTGCAATACCGGCTGTTTTAATCTTTATTACTTGTTTGTGTATAATACCAACTTTTGCCCTTAGGTTAGAATATTCAAAAGATGGTAGTATGCTCAATATATGCTTAATAATGGCATTGGATTTATTATTAACGCTACTATTTATCATACTTGTTCGTTTTGTTATAGCAGAAAATTTTCCGACAACTTATTCATTAATGCTGTCTAATGGTTGGTGGGAAAATATTCTTAATATTGCAAGAAAATGATGATTGCATTAAAAAACAGACTGATAATCTGTCAGTCTGTTTTTGTATGAATGTTATTGCTATTTTGTAGGGGAGAACCGTGTTCGCCCGCTTTGATGAAATGATTTGTTTTACTAAAATGTTTTGATGTAATGAAAGTTGTGTATTATCCGTAGCGGTATTTATAAATATTCTTTACTTACGAACTCGGTTGTGTGGCGGTTTTACTGCACATTTTGCCGTCAACATCTGTGTAGTATTTGCCTTTGAGCAGAATTTGCGAAATCGGAACGATTTCGTAGCCCTCGGACTTGATTGCCTCGATTACCGTCGGCAATGCTTCGGGGGTATTTTTTGCACCGTTATGCATCAATATAATACTGCCGTTCTTGATTTTTTTCATAATATTCTGCTTTATCTGCTCGGGAGTCGGATCTTTCCAGTCGAGCGAATCGACATCCCATTGCACGCAATACATATTACAGCCGTTGACCGACTTTACAACATCATTGTTGTAATCGCCGTAGGGGGCACGGAACAGGGTGGGAGTTTTGCCCGTAAGCTCCTTGATTTTTTCGTTGCAGGACTGAATCTGACCGACCATATCGGACGATGACATCTGCGTCATATGCGGATGTGTGTTGCTGTGATTGCCCACATCGTGACCGTGCTTTGCAATATCTTTTACGCTGTCGGGATAATTCTTAACCCAGTCGCCCACAAGGAAAAATGTTGATTTCACCTTGTATTTGTCGAGAATTTCAAGCAGATGCTCGGTCTGTTCATTGCCCCATGCCGCATCAAACGACAGGGCAACCTGCTTTTTGTCCGTATCAACATAGTAAATGGGAATTTCACGCTGAGCAGCCGCACTCTGAACGGCTCGAACGGTTGATGTGACTGCAATTGCCCCTGCAAGCACTCCGATTAAAAGACAGAATCCGATTGATATTAGATTTCGTTTTGTTATGATATACAAACGCATAAAATCCCCTCCATACCAAATTTATATGAAGGGGATTTTTATTTATTCATATTTTGTTTTAATTAGGTGCGTTCATTGGGCGATAGCAGTCAAGTTAACCCTCAACATGCCATTCAATGCCGTCTTTTGTGTCCTTGACAACAACTTTCATCTCTTTAAGCTTGTCACGGATAGCGTCGGCTGTTGCCCAGTCCTTTTCGGCACGGGCTTTTGTACGCTGTGCAATAAGCTCCTCAACTTCCTTGGCAAAGTCATCGTCAGCGTCCGCTTTGTTGCTTTCGGGAACTTTTGTAAGGTCGAGTGAAAGCACCTTGTCAAATTCGCCGATTACATAAAGCTTTGTTGCATCGTCTGCGTCAGCCTTGAGAACATCATAAACGCAGGTGAGAGCAAGAGAAGTGTTGAGGTCATTGTCAAGCGCCTCTCTAAATCCCTTTGTAAGCTCCTCAGCCTTTGCCATATCAGGCTCACCGTCCCTTGAAAGAGCGGAAATTCTCTTTACAAGCTTGTTGTAGGCTGTGGCTGTGTTGTCAAGGTTGTCATATGAGAATGTGAGCGGCTTGCGGTAGTGGCTCTGGAGGCAGAACATTCTGTAAACAAGCGGATTGTAGCCCTTTTCTTCAAGAAGTGAAACTGTAAGGAAACCGCCCTTTGACTTGCTCATCTTGCCCCTTGCATCGTTGAGGTGAAGTACATGGAACCAGTACGGACACCACTTGTGACCGAGAAAAGCCTCGCTCTGTGCAATTTCGTTTGTGTGGTGGGGGAAAGCATTGTCAATGCCGCCGCAGTGAATGTCAAGATATTCACCGCAATGCTTATAGCTGATGCATGAACATTCGATGTGCCAGCCCGGATAACCTACGCCCCACGGACTGTCCCACTTGAGCTCCTGTGAATCAAACTTTGACTTTGTGAACCAGAGAACAAAGTCAGCCTTGTTACGCTTGTTTTCGTCCTCTTCAACGCTGTCACGAACACCGACAGCAAGGTCATCCTCATTCATATTGCCGAAAACATAATAGCTGTCAAGCTTTGAAGTGTCAAAGTAAACATTGCCGCCTGCAATGTAGGCATAGCCTTTTTCAAGCAGAACGGAAATCATATTAATAAAATCGTCAATGCAGTTTGTTGCAGGCTCTACAACATCGGGACGCTTGATGTTGAGCTTTTCGCAGTCGGCAAAAAATGCGTCTGTGTAGAACTTTGCAATCTCCATAACAGTTTTATGCTCACGCTTTGCGCCTGAAAGCATCTTATCCTCGCCTGTGTCGGCATCGCTTGAAAGATGACCTACATCTGTGATGTTCATTACACGGTTTACATCATAACCCGAAAAACGAAGATACTTTTCAAGAACATCTTCCATAATATAGGTGCGAAGATTGCCGATGTGGGCATAGTGATAAACAGTAGGACCGCAGGTGTACATATTAACCTTGCCCGGTGTGTGCGGTACAAATTCCTGCTTTGTCTGTCCGAGAGAATTATATAAAATCATTTGCTATTCCTCACTTTTTACATTTTCCTTTTTCAGCTCATCAAGCTGTTTTTGAAGTTCAAAAATTTTATGCTCAAGATTGCACAATGCAAGTGCAACCGGATCCGATACATGAATCTGGTCAAGGGTTTCACTGCGAACACCGTTGACTTTTACTACTCTTGCCGGAACGCCGACAGCCGTTGCATTCGGCGGAACCTCGCTTAAAACAACCGCACCTGCGGCAATTCTCGCATTATCGCCCACCTTAAACGGACCGAGAACCTTTGCACCCGAGCCGACAAGCACATTGTTGCCGAGTGTGGGGTGTCTTTTTCCCGTTTCTTTGCCTGTTCCTCCGAGAGTAACATTCTGATAAATGGTGCAGTTGTCACCGATTACTGTAGTTTCGCCGATAACAACGCCCATTCCGTGATCTATAAAAAGTCCCTTACCGATTGTTGCGCCGGGATGAATCTCAATTCCCGTCTTGTGACGACTGCGTTGAGAAATCCACCTTGCAAGAAACTTGAGGTTGTGCCGCAAACACCAGTTGGCTTTTCGGTGAGAACGCACTGCTTTGAAACCCGAGTAGAGAAAAAACACCTCTGCTCTGCTCCTTGCGGCAGGGTCACGCTCCATAACCGCATCAATATCCGCTTTCAGGTTTTTAAACACGCAATCACCCTCCTGTCAAGACCGTGAGAGTATGTTCTCAGGTCTGAGAAATAAACTGTCTGTTTTGAATTATATATACAACGCCCGAAATGATTGTGAATACAACCGAAATCCAGATGAGAATTTCTCCCACCACAAAGAAAATCGGTTCAAATGTTGCCGTGTTTATAAAATTGAGTCCGACTTCGGGCAGTTCAAGCACGATTTGCATTGCAATTACTGCAATTATAGCAATCATCTGTGAAACCGTCTTTGATTTGCCCCACATATTAGCGGCGACAACCTTGCCTTTTGAGGCGGCAATCAGCCGTATTGAGGTGACGGAAAATTCACGAAAAAGCACAATTATGACCGCAACGCAGTCACATATTCCAAGCTGTACAAAGCACAGAAAAGCGGCAAGCACAAGAATTTTGTCTGCAAGCGGATCCGCAAATTTTCCGAAGTCTGTAACAAGACCGTTTTTTCTTGCAATTTTTCCGTCAAACATATCTGTGAGTGACGCCGCAATAAAAATAATCAGGGCAACGGCATTGTTGAGCGGAAAGTTTGCAAGCAATGCCGCCACAAAGAACGGAACAAGAATTATTCGTCCTACTGTCAGTTTATTTGGTAAGTTCATTTTATGTGCCTTTCAAAGTTAAATATTATGAAATTGCTGAGTCTTTTAGCCACTTAGTCGATTTTGCCGACAAATTCGCCTACAGGATCGCAGCCTGTGTAATCGGTTACACGCACCTTGACAAAATCTCCTGCCTTTGGCTTTTCACCGTCACAGGTGAAGAATACACAGCCGTCAACCTCGGGGGCGTCGGCATAGCTTCTGCCGAAGAAACATTCGGCAAGCTTGTCAAAGCCTTCAACAAGAACTTCAATCTCTTTGCCAACAAGGCTTTCACAGTATTCAGCCATAACCTGCTGTTGATGCTCCATAATAATATCGGCACGCTTCTGCTTGATTTCTTCGTCAATCTGGTCGGGCATTTCAGCTGCCTTTGTATCCTCCTCGGGAGAGTAGGCAAAACAGCCGAGTCGCTGAAACTTCATATCGGCGGCAAACTCTGCAAGCTCATTGAACTGCTCCTCGGTTTCACCCGGGAAACCTGTAATAAAGGTTGAGCGGAAGATTACATTCGGAATTTTATCCTTAATCTTGTTCATGAGTGCAGTGAGGCTTTCTCTGTCGCCGTGACGATTCATTCTGCGGAGAACATCCCCGTCACAATGCTGGAGCGGAATATCCATATATTTTACAATCTTATCTTCACTTGCAATTGTGTCAATAAGCTCGTCTGTAATTCGGTCGGGATAGCAGTAAAGAACCCTTATCCATTTTAAGCCGTCAATCCTACAAAGTCTTCTGAGAAGCTCTGCAAGCATCGGTTTGCCGTATTTATCCTCACCGAAACGGGTTGTGTCCTGAGCAATTACATTGAGTTCCCTGACTCCGCGCTCGGCAAGACCTTCCGCCTCTTTTACAACATCTTCAATATCTCTGCTGCGGAATCTTCCTCGAATCATCGGGATTGCACAGTAGGAACAACGGTTGTCACAACCCTCGGCAATTTTGAGATAAGCGGTGTAGGGGGGAGTTGAAAGAATCCTTCCACCCTCAAGCGGCAGACAAACCTTGTCGGGGAAGCTTTCGCACTTCTGTCCGTCAAGTGTTTCCAAAACGATGTCTGCGATAGTTTCGTTAGCACCGATCCCGATAACCGAGTCAACCTCGTAAAGCTGTTCGGAAATTTCCGACTTATATCTTTGAGCAAGACAGCCTGTTACGATGATTGCCTTGATTTTGCCCTCGTCCTTGAGCTTGCCGAGTTCGATAATTTCGTTAATGCTTTCTTGCTTTGCACTTTCGATAAATCCGCAGGTGTTTACAATTACTGCGTCCGCATCTGCCGGATCGTTCACAATAATAAATCCTCTGTTCTTGAGTGTGTACAAAAGCATCTCGGCGTCAACCTGATTTTTTGCACAACCGAGTGATACAATGCCTACTTTATAATTCATAATCAGTCTTCCTCTGTGTATTCTCTGAGGACGGTCTTAATGTCATCCCATCCGTATCCGAGCCTTTGCAGAGCGGCAACGGCTCTTCGCCTTATTTTTTCATCATTTATGTTTTTATATTTTCTGTCGATAACCGCCCTTATTCCGTCACACGGATCAAAGTCGATTTCTTCGATAATCTCTTCTGCAAGTTCACGGTCAATTCCCTTTTGAACAAGCTGTCTTACCGCACCTCTCGGAGCATTATGTTTTGAAAACAAAAGCTGTTCGGCATATCGTCTTGCAAAGTTTTCGTCATTTACAAGACCGAGTTCTTCCATTCGCTCAACAGCCTTTTCCGCCGATTCCTCGTCACAGGTGCGTTTGATTTTGTCGGTGAGTTCTTTTTTTGAGTGGTCACGATAGGAAATAAGCCACAAAGCCTTTTCCTTTGCACGGCGCTCATTGCTTAGCTTGATAATCTCGTGCAGATCCTCGTCATCAATCTCTCTGCCGACATCAAATCGGTTTTCAATAACTGTGCGTGCGTCAAGATTCATAACATATTCGCCGTCAATGTAGAGCGCACACATCGCCTTTCTTCGTGGTTCAACTGCGGTTATAAGCATTAGTCGTCAACCAGAACATCAATTTTTGCACCGCTCTTTTTCTCTGTCTTATCCGCAGAATCAGGCTTGATTTCTTGGTTTGCAGACGGAACTTCGGTAATTTTTACCTTTGGAGCAGGCTTTTTGCGTTCATAAAGCTTGTCAATATTTTCCCAGAGTTTCTTCTCAATTTCAGCAGCAAGCTCCTTGTCGGTTTTGAGAAGTTCCTTGACCTTGTCGCGTCCCTGTCCGAGTCGTCTGCCGTCATAGCTGAACCATGCTCCTGCTTTTTGAACAACCTCAGCCTTTACGGCAAGGTCAAGAAGTTCGCCCTCACGGGAAATGCCTTCACCGTACATAATATCAAATTCAGCTTCACGGAACGGAGGAGCAATCTTGTTTTTTACAACCTTTGCTCTTGTGTGTGAACCGACCATTTCACCGCCTGATTTAAGGGTTTCAACTCTTCTTATATCAATACGAACGGAGCTGTAGAACTTGAGCGCACGACCACCGGTTGTTACTTCGGGGTTGCCGTAAACAACACCGACTTTTTCACGCAACTGGTTGATGAAGATTGCAACGCAGTTTGACTTTGAAATTGCGCCTGCGAGTTTACGCAGTGCCTGTGACATAAGTCTTGCGTGCAGACCTACATGGCTGTCACCCATTTCGCCCTCAATTTCAGCCTTCGGAACAAGAGCCGCAACAGAGTCGATTACGATAACATCAATCGCACCGCTTCGGATGAGCGCCTCTGCAATTTCAAGAGCGTCTTCACCCGTGTCCGGCTGTGAAACGAGGAGTGAATCAACATCAACACCGAGAGCCGCCGCATATGTCGGATCAAGTGCATGCTCAACATCAATAAATGCAACATTGCCGCCGTTTTTCTGTCCCTCTGCAATGCAGTGGAGAGAAAGTGTTGTTTTACCCGAAGATTCAGGTCCGTAAATTTCAACAATTCTTCCACGGGGAAGTCCGCCGATTCCGAGTGCAATATCAAGCGAAAGCGAACCTGTTGAGATGTGTTCAATGTTCATATGTTTATTTTCGCCAAGACGCATTACAGCACCCTTGCCGAACTGTTTTTCAATTTGTGTGAGCGCAGTTTCAAGCGCTTTGTTTTTATCTACTGCCATTTTATATACCTCCGTACTCCGCAAAGGGAGCTGATGTTTTTCGGTCTGTAACATAACCGTCACTTCATCGGCGGTTATGTCCGCACTAAGATTATAAAATATGTGAGGGGAAAATGCAATAATTTGGCGGTAATTTTATCGAACAAAATTTCTAAAATCAGAGCAAAGTCCCAATAATCGCCCTCTGTACACCGCCAAAGTCGAGCGAAATTTTAAAATCCGAAAAGCCTTTGTCAGTCATAAGTGCCTTTACTGCGTCAGCCTGACCTTCTCCGAGTTCAAATGCAAGCGCACCGCCTTTTTTAAGTTTACGGCTCCAACGGCTCACTATTTCACGGTAAAAATCGCAGCCGTCCTCGCCGCCGTCAAGTGCAAGTCTTGGTTCAAGCCGAACTTCTTTTTGAAGTGTTTCTATGTCGGCTGATTTTATATAAGGCGGATTTGAAACAATGAGGTCAAGCTCACCGTCTGCAAATGTATCGCAGATTTTGAGAGCGTCAGCCATAACGGGCTTTACTGACGAATTGTTTACTTTTACATTTGTTTCAAGATATGTAAAAGCGGTTTCGTCAATTTCGACTGCCGTAACTTCTGCACCCGAAATTTTATCAAGTGCAACGGCAATTGCACCGCTTCCCGAACAGAGGTCAACCGTTTTTTTATCGGTTCTGTTTTCGAGAAAATCAATGCAGAGATTGACAACCACTTCCGTGTCATCACGGGGAATGAGCACACCTCTGCCCACCTTAAAATCGAATCCCATAAAGCTCCATTCACCGAGAATATATTGCAACGGCTCGCCTGAAATTCGTTTTTCTATAAATTTTAAAAAGTTATGTGAACAGTTTTCATCGGCTTTATCAGTTTTGTGCATGATAAAGCCGACTCTGTCAAGCGAAAAAGCCTTTTGTAAAAGACTTTGCGCCTCAAATTTTGAATTTTCAATATTATTATTTTCAAGCAGTTTAAGTCCGCTTTGATAAATTTCGTTTACAGTCATTACTTGCTTACAATGTCCGAGCCGTCCTCGGGGATAACAGCCTTGATAGCCTCAATTGCAACTTCAATCATAGTGTCATCAGGCTCTTTTGTTGTGATTCTCTGTGCCCAAAGTCCGGGAGCGGCAATGATTCTTGTTACGGCATTGTCGTGCTTACCGCAGATTTTGATAAGCTCATAGCCGACTCCGCATGAAACGGGGAGAAGAAGAATCTTGAATACAGGTCTTAAAAATCCGATGCCGAAAGGTGCAACAGGAACGAAAAGACCGACAAGGATGCCGACAATCAGCATAAGAACCATAAAGCTTGTTCCGCATCTCGGGTGAAAACGGCTCTGCTTTTTAACATTTTCAACTGTGAGTTCTTCTTCGTTTTCGTAACAGAAAATTGTCTTGTGCTCGGCACCGTGGTACATAAACACCCTTTTCATTTCTGTCATTTGTGAACATACTATAATATAAAGTAAGAAAAGAATAATCTTGAGAACACCCTCAAAAACAGACTTCCAGAAAACAGCGTTTCCGCCGTCACCCTTGAAAGCCGGCACAACATTTGCACTGAGGTCAAACAGGAAAGAGGGGACAAAGAAGAAAAGTCCCACGGCAAGCGCAACACCGAGGATTGACGCAATTACCATCATAACCTTAACAAGCTTGTCGCCGAATTTATCGTCAAGCCATTTTTCAAACTTTGACGGTTCTTCTTCTATTTCGGTTGATTCAATTGCCTTATCGGCAGAGAGCATAAGCGCTTTGTAGGAAAGTCGCATTGAGTCAATAAGACCTGCGATTCCTCTTAAAAACGGAAGCTTGAAAAGCTTACATTTTGAGGGAATTGTGTTTATGCTTATATCCTCGCTGTAAATCTTGTCGGGTGCGGTACGAACACACACAGTTGTGCGTTTCGGACCTCTCATCATAATGCCTTCAATCAGGGCGCTGCCACCGATTGAGGTGATTTTTTTAGTAGTATTTTTAGCCATTAGCTGTTCCTTTCTGTATTAGGCTGCACAGAGAAATAAGATTAAAGCTTAATGTTTTCGGGAAGTGAGTTTTCACTGCCCTCTTTATACACAGGGAAGGTGAGCGTTACGGTTGTGCCGACACCCTCTCCGCTTTCGATATCAAGTGAACCGTTGTGGAGGTTCATAATCTCATCGGCAACCGCAAGTCCGATTCCCGAACCGCCGACAGTCTGGTTTGCTTTGTAGAATTTTTCCTTAACCTTTGGAAGATCCTCGGCAGAAATTCCGCAACCCGTGTCGGTTATTACAATTTTGATAATATCGGGTTCATCTTTGCTGTAGATTACCTGAGCGGCAACAACACCGCCCTTTGGTGTGTATTTCAACGCATTGTCAAGCACATTGAGGAAAACCTGCTTGAGCCTGTTTTTGTCGCCGTAAACGGCAGGATAAACAACCTCGGGTTCATCATAAAGAAGATGCTTGCCCTCTGTAACGGCTCTTTCCTTTAAGAAGTAAACCGCATCGTCAAATTCGGCAAGAATGTCAAGCTTTTCCTTGATGAGCTTCATTCTTCCGCTCTGAATACGGCTGAAGTCAAGAAGCTCTTCTACAATGCTTGTAAGGCGTGAGCTTTCGCTGATAATAACTCCCATACCACGGTCAAAGGTTTTGCGGTCAAGCTTTCCTCTTTCGGAAAGCTGCATTGTTTCAGCCCAGCCCTTAATCGCCGTAAGCGGAGTACGCAACTCGTGTGATACTCGTGAAATAAAATCATTTTTCATCTGATCGGCTGTCTGCAAATCAAGAGCCATATCGCTTATTGCATCGCAGAGGTCGCCGATTTCATCATCGTATTTGTACTCAATCTTCTTTACCTGTGAAAAATCGCCGTGGGCAATCTTGCTTGAAATCTCCGAAAGTTTTCTTATCGGGGTAACGATTGAACGGATAAACATAAGTCCCGACAATATTACAAGGGCGATGATAACAAGACCGCACGCAATAACTGCCGCAGAAACAAGCACAATTGCCGTGTTGACCTGTTCCATGGAAACAATGTATCTTACCGCACCTACGCAGGTTCCGTTTTCGTTGGTGATGATTCTTGTCAGGCTCATTGCACTTTCGTTCGATGAAAGCTTGCCGTTCCAATATGCACAGCCGTTTTCGTTTGAGAGTGCATCATTAAAATCGGGAATCTGCTCATTGTCATCGGGGGTGAATCCTGTTGAAGTCATGACAACTCTGCCGGAGGAATTGATTACAAGAACCTCCATTTCTTCCTTTTTGTCAAAGTTTTCAACATAATCACGGGCAGACGCCGTAAACGAGGTTGAACTGTCGCTGTGAAATCCCGAAAAGACAAGTGAAAGTTCGCTGCTTGTTGTGTTCAGGCTCTGTTCAACGCTGTTTTGAAAAATATATGTAACAATGAAAATAAGGCTGACAACAATAAGGATTATGATTGTCAGTATAACGCTCAATGTGTTGAGCATCCATCTTTTTGAAATACCCTTAAAAATTGTTGCCGCCCTCCTCTTTAGATTGTATAAATTTTATACAGGCTGTTTTGCAAAGTTATTCGCCTGAATCCCACTTGTAGCCGAGTCCCCAAACCGTGATGATATGTTTAGGATTTGAAGGTTCGTCCTCAACCTTCATTCTGAGTCTGCGGATATTAACATCGACAATTTTATCCTCGCCGACATAAGCGTCTCCCCATACATGGTTGAGAATGTCGATTCTGTCAAGAGCAACACCCGGATTCGAGAAGAAATACTCCATAATCTGGAATTCAACCTGTGTGAGTTCAATCATCTTTCCGCTCTTCATAAGCGCACGGTTGCGAAGATTGAGTGTGAACTCACCCGATTTAAGCTCTTCTTTGAAGTTGTTTTCGGAATGTGACTGTGCAAGCGCAACTCTTCTGTAGAGTGAATCAACTCTTGCAAGAAGCTCACTCGGTGAGAAAGGCTTTGTAACATAGTCGTCTGCACCGAGCATAAGTCCTGTTACCTTGTCCATTTCCTGAGTTTTTGCCGAAAGCATAATAATTCCGATTCCGCCGTTGCGGTTTCTCAGCTCCTTACAAACCTGAAAACCGTCAATACCCGGCATCATAACATCAAGAATCGCAACATCAAAATCGCCGTTGTTTTCTTCATATTTCTGCAAAGCCGCCTCGCCGCAGTCTGCCTCAACTACATCGTAGCCTGCCCTTGTAAGATTGATAACGACAAAGTCACGAATTGCCGCTTCATCCTCACAAACAAGAATTTTTTTCATATCAAAACCTCCGTTGCTGTGATCAGATTCCCGACTGATCAAGTGTGGAAAAACCTGTCTTGATTTCGTCATCACTTAGCGAAATCTGTGTGTCGGGATTTATATTATTAAATGTGTATGCATATTTATCGTCTTTTGTAATCAGCGTAAAATCATCCGATTTGCCCGATTCCCATTCGCTTATGGGGAACACCTTTATTTCAAAAAGCTCCGTGTCAAGCTTAGTGCCGTTCCATGCATAGAATGAGGTGGTTTCGCTTTCAAGGTCGGTAATTGCCGTAACCTTGTTTTCGCTCCACTTATCGGCATAGTTCATCATAAACATATAATCGTAATTTATGATTACTGCCTGTTTTGCAACAAGCGCCTCCTTAGGTGTGTCAAAGCTGTTCCAAATGATTTTGTCGGCATAAATATTTTTGCTGTCACCGCTCTGTTTCGGTAGGTCAAGTGTAACGGGAATTTCAAGCTTTCCGTCCTTGTCAATGTCCGAACAGATGACCTGCGATGAACGCCGGGTTATATTTTTTGCTTTTTCTTTAAAAAGAGGATTACGCAGAATTGCAAGGTCACGGCTGTAAAAAATAACCTGTGTGTTCGTAACCTCATTTGCGGAAGTTCCGTCAACAACAATTCCCGTAATATCGTTATCAAGCTTTGTAACGGCAATGTTCTTGTACTTTACAACATTCGGATCCATGTTTGCCATTGCTTTGGCATACAGGCTTTTGCTGTCCTCGTTGTAATCAAGCATTGACGCAAGAGCCTCGTTTTCGGTTGTGTAGAGAATAAGCGACATAATCTCGCTTGTTCCGTCATTGTCAAAATCCCCCGTAACAAAGCTTGAACAGCTTTGTCCCGAACCCACTTCGTTTGTCTTGCCTTCCGTGTAGGAGTAGCAGGAAAGCTTGCCGACATTCGGAGTGTAGGTTGTTGAATTAACGATGATTTCAGCCTTTCCGTTGCCGGTTAAATCCGCAAAGTCAACGCTGTCAATATCGGTGGTTTCAAAGATATTGTCGGACGCAATTTTCCACGAATTGTCTTTTGAGTACATGACAAGCATATGAACCGAAGAAGTTTCGGCACTGTTGCGAAAAAAGGCAACAGCCTCGTTGCTGTCGTTTCCGTCAAGGTCGGTCATGATGATTGCACTGCGGAATTTTCCGTTTTTAGGATATTTCAGCGTATAACCGCTGTCAGCCGTTTTGGCAATAAGCTGTTCAATTTCAGCCTCATCTCCGACTGCCTTAGGAGGACGAAGAAGATTTTCTGCGCTGAAATCCGTGATGTTGCAACCGCTCAAACCGACAAGCATTGAACCGAGAACCAAAGCCGAAATCAGCTTTTTAATCTTCACAAAAATCCCTCCCGTCTTTATTTATGGGGCTGTCAAGGCTTTTGTCTTGCAATAAGATACTTGATTTTTATGCCCTCTTCGGAGAACATTTTTTCATGCTCTGTTTCAATATTATCGGTAACATCGCTTGCGTGCAAATCACGGGTGAGATACAAAATCTCATATCCGCTCTGCTCAAAGTATTCAAGACTTTCGTCAAACAGCTCGTCATCATCGGTTTTGAAACGGATTTCGCTGTCCGGCTTCAAGAATGTTTTGTACATTTCAAGCTTTTTGTAGTATGTAAGTCTGCGCTTTTTGTGCTTTGCTCTCGGCCACGGATTACAGAAGTTGATGAAAAGTCTGTCAATCTTATCGTCAGCCGTAATGATTTTGTCAAGCATTTCAACATTGTATTTTACAAGCAAAAGATTTGTAATATCATCCTGCGTTTTGCCTGCATCCTCAAAAAGCTTTACAATTGTTCTTCTGCCGACGCCGAGCATATCAACCTTGATGTCAAGTGCGATAATGTTTTTGTCGGGATTTTTAAGCGCAAGCTGTCCCGCAAAACCGCCCTTGCCGCAGCCGATTTCAAGATACAACGGCTGTTCCTTTTTGAAAGCCTGCATCCATTTTCCGGCGTTTTCTTCGGGATTCTTTACATAAAAATTGCAAACGGAAAGCTCCGGTTCTGCCCATTTCTTTTTTCTGATTCTCATAATACCTCATTTTGCGGTGCGTACAGACGGCGCACTACCACATATAGTAATTTACCGTATCATTATATCAAATTGTAACAAATTATGCAACAAATATTTTGATAATGATGCTTACAGGTTAAATAAATTTAATCATATCGTCACAGGATTGCGATTTTGTAAAAATAATCTCGGAAAATTCTTTTGAAAGCTTGTTTACAAGCGGTAAAATTACAATATCTTCACTTTTGAAGTGACCTGCGTCAATGATGTCAATTCCGAGTGAATTTGCGGCGATAATCTCATGGTGCTTGATTTCTCCCGTGACAAGCACATCAACACCCGCCAAAGCCGCATCAAACACGTTTGAACCGCCTGCACCCGACGATACGGCAACCTTTTTAACCCTGTCTTTAATGTCGGTGTAGCGAAGTCCCTTGCAGTTAAGATTTTTCTTCGCAAGCTTTGCAAAATCGTGAATATCGGTTTCGCTTTCAAGCTCGCCCGTGAACATACACTCGCCAAACTCCGACAGCACGGGACTTTTGACTCCGAGTGCGTCTGCAAGGCAGATGTTTACTCCGAACTTTTCTCCGAGATCAAGGTTGGTGTGCATACAAACGGCGGAAATGCCCTTTTGTGCAAGCATATAGGGAACGGAAGAGGGCGAAAGCCTTTTTATAGGGGCAAAAATTACGGGATGATGACTGATAATCAGCTCACATCCCAGACTTTCCGCCTCATTCACAACATCTTCCGTAATGTCAAGAGCGACAAGCACACGGCTTACGGCTGTGTATTTGTCGCCCACAATAAGCCCTGCGTTGTCAAAACTCATCTGAGTTGCACAGGGCGCAAATTCTTCAAAAAAATTAAGTATATCGTTTATGGTTTTCACTTAAAGCTCTCCTCAAGAATGCGTGCGGTTTCGGCACAGACAGGGTTGCCCTTAGCCTGTTTTAAAAGTCTGCGCACACAGCCTTCAATAAATCTGCGGTGCATGGAGTTGTTTTTCGGATCAAGCCCGTAAAGGAAAAGGTCGCTTTCGGATACCGTGCGAACCTCACCGCTGTATTCGGCAAGAATTACAGTGTAGCACTTTTTTGCGGCAGTACAGCAGTCACGCTTGATAACGCTGAAACCGTTTGCAAACAGCCAACGCATAAGCTCTTCACTTTTGGTCATAGGCTGAAGAATAAAGTGCTTTGACCTGTCCTTTGAATACTCCCAGTTTTCGATAATCTGCGAAATGAGTTCTCCGCCCATTCCTGCAATTACTATGTCGTCAGCCTCATCACCCGAAATTTTTTCAAGACCGTTTGAAAGCCTTGCTTCAATTCGATTGTTAAGACCGCTGTTGTTAATTGTTTCAATTCCCCGTTCAAGGGGCAGGGGGTTGATGTCTGCGGCAATCGCTGTGTCGCATCTGCCAATACGGCACAGCCACACCGGAAGATAGGCATGGTCTGTGCCGATATCGGCAACCTTTGCTCCGTCACGCACAAAGTCAGCACAAAGCGCAAGACGGTTATCAAGCGAAAAATCAGATGCGCCGTTCATTATGCAATTGCTTTGTTAAGGTCTGCAACGAGTGCGTCTGCATCTGCACCGTGTACCATACAAGCCTCTTCAATCGTTTCGCCTCGTGATGCAGGACAGCCAAGGCAGTGCATACCGATGCTGAAGAAAAGCTCTGCTGTGTCGGGGTACTGATCAAGAACATCACCGATTATTGAATTCTTTGTAATTTCCATTATAAAAAACCTCCTGTGTCATGAAACTGCAACATCGCTTTGATGCTGCACTATAGTAGTATAGCATAAAGCCGTACTTTTTAAAAGTGATATTTTTAATTTTTGTGTAAGGTATAAGTCTTATTTTGCCCAATATTTGCGGTCAAGACTGCGGTATTGAACCGCCTCAAGAACATGCTCGGAGCGGATTATTTCCGACTCGTCCAAATCGGCAATAGTTCTTGCAACTTTCAAAACCCTGTCATACGCTCTTGCGGTAAGTCCAAGACTTTCAAAAGCGTCCTTGAGCGTCTCTTCAGCCTCTTTATCAATTACGCAGACCTTTTCAAACTGCTCTGCGTTAATTTTTGCGTTGCAGGTTGTTTTACTGCCCTTAAATCTTTCACGCTGAATTTCTCTTGCTCTGTCGGCTCTCTTTTTGATGTCGGCTGAACATTCGGCAGATGAAGCGTCACGCAGTTCTTCAAATTTCACGGCAGGCACTTCTACATGGATATCAAAACGGTCGAGAAGCGGACCGGAAATGCGGTTGAGGTAGCGCTTTATCTTCTGTTCCGAACAGGTGCATTTTCTTGTCGGATCACCATAATATCCGCACGGACATGGGTTCATTGCGGCAACCACCATAATCGAACACGGATAGGTGCATTTCTGACCTGATCTTGAAATTGTGATCGAGCCGTCCTCAATCGGCTGACGGAGTACCTCAAGCGCCGTTCTTGAAAATTCGGGCAGCTCGTCAAGGAACAGCACACCGTTGTTTGCAAGTGAAACCTCACCCGGTCTGATAGTTCCCGTACCTCCTCCGCCGAGTCCTACAGGCGTTACCGTGTGGTGAGGCGAACGGAACGGCCGTGTTATGATAAGTCCGTCATGCTTTAGTGTTCCTGCAATTGAGTGGATTTTTGTGGTTTCAATCATTTCGTCAAAGCTCATATCGGGCAGAATTGACGGAACTCGTTTTGCAAGCATACTTTTTCCCGAACCCGGAGGGCCTATGAGCAGAATATTGTGACCGCCGGCAGCGGCAATTTCAAGCGCACGCTTCACCTCAAGCTGACCCTTTACCTGGGAAAAATCCGGAATGTAGTCCCGTTCTTCCGTGGGAGAATGTGTATTCGGCTTTGCGGGTGCAGGTTCGAGAATGTGATTGAGATAATCTTTCAGTTGAAGAATGTTGTCAATACCATACACTTCAATTCCGTCAACAACAGCACCCTCGCTTGCGTTGGCTTTCGGAACATAAATTTTCCTTATACCGCATTCCTTCGCTTTGATTACCATGGGCAGAACTCCGTTGATTCCTCTGACTTCTCCCGAAAGCGAAAGCTCGCCGATGAATGCGCAGTCGGAGATGTTGCTCTTAATCTGATTGAGCAGTATAAGAATTGCAACCGCAATCGGCAAATCGTAAATAGGCCCTTCTTTTTTGATATCGGCAGGGGCAAGGTTCACGGTCATATGTGCGGCAGGATATCTGAATCCGCAGTTCTTTAATGCACTGAGAACCCTGTCCTTGCTCTCACGCACGGCGGCGTCGGGAAGACCGACCATATCAAATTCCCGTGTGCCGTTGTACATTGACGCCTCAAGCTCAACCTTGTAGCCGTCCATACCGCTCACGCCAAAACTGTTGCAGGTAACAACCATAAAAATTCCCCCGAACCGATAAATAGAAATCGTAATAAATTAGTAATATAAAGTATAACATTTTCTGCTTCTCTTAACAAGTTTCATAATGTATGTAATTCCGACTTTATTTCAGCTATTTTGCACAAATAATTTCCATATCATAATGCAATATTACAGAAATTGCTTTCGGGTTGTTGACATTTGTGCGTTTTTGTTATACTATTAAGCGTATAAGAATAAGTATTAGGGGCAGGTTATGACCGAATTGCAAAAATCCTACGGTACTTTATCCGACGCACAGCTTGCACATTTTGTGAGTCTTGGTGATGACCGTGCTTTTGATGAGCTTGTCGTAAGATATCTTGACACAATCAGCATAATTGCACGAAAGTTTTCGGCAGAGGGCTATGAACACAATGACTTTGTTCAGGAAGGACTTGTGGGACTGCTTTGTTCCTGCAAAGCCTTTGACCAAAACGGCGGTGCAAGCTTTAAAAGCTATATGTCGGTTGTTGTTGAGAGAAGATTTATTTCTATAATCAGACGGGGAGAACAGAAAAAAGCCATTCCCTCATCAAGCATTGTTCCGATGGACGATGTGGGCGAGTCAATTGAAGATTCCGCCAAAACTCCCGAAGAACTTTTGATGTGCAGAGAACAGCTTGACCAGTTGCTGTTGCGACTTCAAAGTGTGCTGTCAAAGTCCGAATACGATGTTCTTATGCTCTACGGCAACGGCTTGAGTTATAAGGAAATTGCAGAAAAGCTTTCCGTAACCGAAAAGGCGGTTGACAATGCACTCCAAAGAGCAAGGAAAAAGGTTCACGGCGGTCTGAATGTCGGCTGAGCGGTGAACCGAAAATTAATATTTGTCCTTAACAGTATTGCGGTGCAACTCCGCACGGGGCAACAAACTAACCTCCGAGAGGTAGAAAAAGAGAGGTAAATACCAATGTACGAAGATAAGACACTTGTCTGCAAAGAATGCGGAAACGAATTTGTTTTTACTGCAGGAGAGCAGGAATTTTACGCTGAAAAGGGTTTTACAAACGAACCACAGCGTTGCAAGGCTTGCAGACAGGCTCGTAAAAATGCTGCCAAGACAGAGAGAGAATTCTTTGAAACCGTTTGCGCTGAATGCGGCGGAACTGCAAAGATTCCTTTCAAGCCTGTTGAAGGCAAAAGCTACTATTGCAGCGAATGTTTTGCAAAAAGAAAAGCAGCTGAATAATTAATTGAATTTTTATTGTTTTAGTTTAATTTCTCGTAACTGAGGTTAAATATTTTAATTTTAAAAGCTTGATTATCTTCAGACTAATTTCAAATTTAAAAAGCTAAACACAAAAACGGTGGGCATCTGCTCACCGTTTTTTTATGCCATTGTTTTGATACAAATGTTAAAATATTTCACAATCATTGGCGAAATAGCATAATTTGGTGAAATAAATTCACTAAATTTGTTGATATAACGAAAAAAGTGTGTTATAGTAACCATATAGTGTTGTGAAATTTATATAACGGATAGAGGGAAAGACTTGGCAAAGAATAGTGGGTTATCTAAAGCGAAAAATGCAAAAAAAGATGAATTTTATACCAGTTATGAAGTCATCCAAGCGGAAATTAATCATTACGAAGATAAATTCAAAAATAAAACCGTATTATGTAACTGTGATGATCCGTTTGAGAGTAATTTCTGTAAATTTTTTTTAAGAAATTTCAATTATTTAAAATTAAAGAGATTAATCTGTACTTCGTATAGCACATCTCCCATAGTCGGACAACAACTTACTTTGGTTGGGTGGAATGAAGAACCTATAAAAAGATGTAATGGTTATGTAATGGATATTTCCGAAGTTCCGATGGCTAACGGCAGAGGTGTTTCGGACAGCGATATTGATAGTTTATTAAAATCTAAAAATAGTGGTGTAAAAAAATTAAAAGGTGACGGCGATTTTCGTTCTGATGAATGTATAGAATATATGAAACAGGCAGATGTTGTCATTACTAACCCGCCTTTTAGTCTTTTTAGAGAATATGTGGCACAACTTATAGAATACGAGAAAAATTTTTTAATAATAGGTAATGTTAATGCTATAACATACAAAGAAATTTTTCCATTAATAAAAGATAATAAAATGTGGCTTGGTGCAAGCATACATAGCGGAGATAGAAAGTTTTATGTTCCGGATGATTATCCTCTAAAAGCTTCAGGTTGTGGGGAAGATGAAAATGGAAGAAAGTTTATTCGTGTTAAGGGAGTAAGGTGGTTTACAAATTTGGATTATACCAAAAGGCATGAAGAATTGGTGCTTTACAAAAAATACTATGGTAATGAAGAAGAATATCCTAAATATGATAACTATGATGCAATCAATGTTGACAAAACAGCGGATATACCATGTGATTATTTTGAATATATGGCTGTGCCAATTACATATACCGATAAGTATAACCCAGACCAATTTGAAATTATTAACGCAAATGATATAAGAACAAACCTTGATACTCCGATAAAAGCTCATGGATTAATCAAAGACAAGGATGCTGTAATTACAACACAAAATTATACAAAAAACGCAGAAAAAGACTTGACACAAACAGCTAAAACGGGGACAATCTTGACAGACAGACAGACAGACAGACAGACAGACAGACAGACAGACAGACAGACAGAC
>OGLZ01000056.1_pt1 | contig 133969 bp, 117 predicted proteins | sample 1572991 | NCBI WGS metagenome assembly OGLZ01 (sample SAMEA2581893, study PRJEB24529) | metagenome | biome: Human gut stool | place: China | collected 2011 | reverse complement strand
TGAGCGTGAAATATAGATAATTACTAGCTTTTGTAACTATATTTTACAACTCACATTTTTTCTTTATACAGTATGATTTTATTTTTTCTTTATACAATACCACTTCATAATTACTTATCAATACTGCTATAAAAATCATAATTGTCATAAATAAATATATCTATCTCTAACAATTTTGAACTTCTATAACATCAATCACCTTTTCCAAATCATCACAGATAACGTTAGTAAGCTTCCTTGTATCATCATCTATAATAATTGTATCTGGCACATGTACTACATACATTCCGGCAGCATGTCCTGCCATAATACCTGTTATACTATCCTCTATGACAATACAATTTTCTGGTTCTACGCCTATCTGTTTAGCTGCATGGCAGAATATATCAGGTTCCGGCTTTCCTTTTTCCACTTCATCACCATAGACAACTGCTTTAAGATAATCCCACGCACCTATCTTGTGTAATGTCTTTTCTGCACTTTCTTTTTTGGTTGATGTTGCAACTGCACATGGAATATTTTTATTGCGAAGGTAATTTAAAAGTTCAAAAAGCCCTTTCTTTACAGGTATGCCTTCCCTTTTTCTTATTTCATGCACATGTTCAATTCTTTGCTGTCTTAATTGCCAGTAATCTGCCTTTCCTTTAAAATAATCATCAAATAACAATTTGCTATATTCAGCCGGTCTCCCCTTAAAACTGTCAATAAGCCACTCAGGCATATCAATATTATTATCCCTTGCCGCAAGCTTCCATCCTAACGTTGACTGACGTTCTGAATCTATCATAACGCCATCCATATCAAAAATAACTCCGTCTGTCACTTCTACTCCTTTTTATCTTTAAGCAGTCTGACTACTTATTAAGATATTTCTTTAAATATTGCCCCGTATATGACTTTTTAACCTTAGCAACCTGTTCAGGTGTTCCCTTAGCTATAACTGTTCCACCGCGATCTCCGCCTTCAGGTCCCATATCTATAATATAATCTGCTGTTTTAATAACATCAAGATTATGTTCAATTACAACCACTGTATTGCCGCTCTCTGTAAGCTTGTGTAATATATCAACCAGCTTGTGGACATCAGCAAAATGTAATCCTGTTGTAGGCTCATCAAGTATATATATTGTCTTTCCCGTACTTCTTTTGGATAATTCAGTTGCAAGCTTAATTCTTTGTGCTTCTCCTCCTGATAATTCTGTAGACGGCTGTCCAAGCTTGATATAGGAAAGTCCGACATCATTAAGTGTCTCTATCTTTCTCTTTATTGTAGGTACATTTTCAAAGAAATCAACTGCGTCTTCTACTGTCATATCAAGTACATCAAATATACTCTTATCCTTATATTTAACTTCCAAAGTCTCTCTGTTATATCTTTTTCCACCGCACACTTCGCAAGGAACATATACATCCGGTAAAAAATGCATTTCTATTTTTATAATACCATCACCTGAACAAGCTTCACATCTTCCCCCTTTTACATTAAAGCTGAATCTGCCTTTCTTATATCCACGTTCCTTAGCACCGGAAGTTGATGCAAACAAATCCCTTATCATATCGAATACTCCCGTATATGTTGCCGGATTAGAACGCGGTGTTCTTCCTATTGGTGACTGGTCTATATTAATTACCTTATCAAGCTGTTCAACACCATCTATGCCATCATGTTTACCTGACAGGCATCTCGCCCTGTTAAGCTCCTTTGCAAGGTGCTTATATAATATCTCATTGACGAGTGAACTCTTACCTGAGCCTGATACACCTGTTACACAGGTCATAACACCGAGCGGTATATCTACATCAATATTCTTAAGATTATTTTCTCTTGCACCTCTTACCTTTATCCAGCCTGCTGGCTCCTTTCTGGTATCAGGTACAGGAATCTTAATACGTCCGCTAAGATATGCTCCTGTAATACTTTCCTTACATTTCATAATATCATCAGCAGTCCCCGTGGCAACAACCTCTCCACCGTTTCTTCCGGCTCCAGGACCGATATCAACAATATAGTCAGCCGCAAACATAGTATCTTCATCATGTTCAACAACTATAACAGAATTACCGAGGTCACGAAGATGTGTAAGTGTTGCAAGAAGTTTGTCATTATCTCTCTGATGCAGACCAATACTTGGTTCATCTAATATATATGCAACTCCTACAAGACCAGAACCAATCTGCGTAGCAAGTCTTATTCTTTGTGCCTCTCCCCCTGAAAGTGTTCCTGTTGCTCTTGAAAGAGACAGATAATCAAGACCAACATCCATAAGAAACTTAATTCTTGATTTGATTTCCTTAAGAATCTGTGCTCCTATAAGAAGTTGTCTTTTTGTAAGCTGCATTTTTTCAAGAAATTCCTGTAATTTGATAATTGACATGTTAGTTATCTGATAAATATTTTTATCAGCCACAGTTACCGCAAGCGATGATGACTTTAATCTCTGTCCCTTACATGCTGTACATGGGGTAATTCTCATAAATTCTTCATACTGCTGCTTCATAAGGTCAGAGCCTGTTTCCCTGTATCTTTTTTCCATATTTCTTATAAGACCTTCAAATGCAATATCATATACCCCTTCGCCTCTCTGTCCTTTATAACGTACTTTTACGGAATGACCTTTAGTTCCATTTATAATAATATCTTTAATCTCATCAGGATAATCTTTAAATGGTGTTGCAAGACTAAAATCATACTCATCTGCCAGCGCTTTCATAATTGCTCTTGAAAAACTTCCTTCATCTGTCACCGACTGCCAGCCAATGCCTACAATTGCGCCCTCATCAATGCTTAATTTCTCATCCGGTATTAAAAGCTGCGCATCAAATTCCATCTTATATCCCAGTCCGAAACATTCAGGACATGCACCAAACGGATTATTAAATGAGAAACTTCTAGGCTCAATCTCTTCAATGCTTATTCCACAATCCGGACAAGAAAAGCTCTGACTGAAATTCATAGGCTCACCACCTATAACATCAACCATCATAAGTCCATCTGCCAGCTTAAGAGTTGTCTCTATGGAATCTGTCAATCGCTTTTCTATACCTTCCCTGACAGCCAGCCTGTCCACAATAATCTCAATATTATGCTTTTTATTCTTTTCAAGTGAGATATCATCTGTAAGCTCATACATGTTTCCATCAATTCTTACACGTACATATCCACTCTTTTTCGCCTGTTCAAGAAGCTTTACATGTTCACCTTTACGTCCTCTTACAACCGGTGCCATAATCTGTATCTTAGTTCTTTCAGGCAGTTCCATAATAACATCTACCATCTGGTCTACTGTCTGCTTTTTAATCTCCTTGCCACACTTAGGACAATGAGGAATACCTATTCTTGCATATAACAATCTGAAATAATCATATATCTCTGTAACTGTCCCCACTGTAGAACGTGGATTTCTGTTAGTGGACTTCTGGTCTATCGAAATAGCCGGCGAAAGACCTTCTATACTCTCAACATCCGGCTTTTCCATCTGTCCCAAGAACTGCCTTGCATATGAAGAAAGTGATTCCATATATCTTCGCTGTCCCTCTGCATATATTGTATCAAATGCAAGTGATGACTTTCCTGAACCTGAAAGTCCTGTAAGCACAACCAGCTCATTTCTTGGAATATCTACAGATACATCTTTAAGATTATGTTCATTAGCACCTCTTATCTTTATAAACTGTCTATACTTTCCTTTTTCCATCTCTATACCTTCCATGTTATTTGTTTTCGTAAATATATTTATTGACCTCAATCATCTTATCACGCAATGCTGCCGCCTCTTCAAAATTAAGCTCTGCTGCCGCTTTGTGCATGTTCTTCTCAATCTCTTTTTTTACCCTTTCAAGCTCTTTAATACTCATCGATTCAAAATCCTTCTCGAGCTTATCAGATGTACTCTCTGCTGCCTTAGATATACTTATAAGGTCTCTTACAGCTTTCTTTATAGTCTGCGGAGTTATTCCATGCTCTTCATTATATTCCTGCTGTATCTTACGTCTTCTTTCTGTTTCTGATATAGCTTTTTCCATAGACTCTGTAATCTTATCAGCATACATAATAACATGACCCTCGCTATTTCTTGCCGCACGTCCTATCGTCTGTATAAGTGAAGTCTCCGTTCTTAAAAATCCTTCTTTATCAGCATCAAGAATTGCAACCAAAGAAATCTCCGGTATATCAAGTCCCTCTCTTAACAGATTAATTCCAACCAGCACATCAAATCCATCAAGTCTCATATCTCTTATAATCTTCTGTCTCTCAAGAGTATCAATATCCGCATGAAGATATTTCACTCTTATTCCAAGCTCCTTAAGATAATCTGTAAGATCCTCTGCCATTCTCTTAGTCAGTGTTGTAACAAGTATCTTATTTTTCTTAGCTGTCTCTTTATTAATCTCAGATACAAGATCATCAATCTGTCCATCAATAGGTCTTACACTAATCTGTGGGTCAAGAAGTCCCGTAGGTCTTATAATCTGTTCTGCTGATAATAACTCATGTTCCCTTTCATAGGTCGATGGAGTAGCAGATACAAATAACATCTGCGATATCTTAGATTCAAATTCCGAAAAATTAAGTGGCCTGTTATCCTTTGCTGATGGAAGTCTGAAACCATAATCCACCAATGTAGTCTTTCTTGACTGGTCACCTGCATACATTCCTCTTATCTGTGGAATTGTAATATGTGATTCATCCACTATAATAAGGAAATCCTTAGGAAAATAATCCATAAGTGTATAAGGTGGAACACCTGCCGGAAGTCCTGCAAGATGTCTTGAATAATTCTCAATTCCTGAACAAAAACCAGTTTCCTGAATCATCTCAATATCAAAATTCGTTCTTTCTTCTATTCTTTGTGCTTCAATCAGCTTATCCTCGCTCTTAAAATACTTAACACGCTCTACCATCTCTGCTCTGATATTCTCAACTGCTGCCGCCATCTTCTCTTTATCTACAACATAATGCGAATTAGGAAAAATGGCTGTATGTTCAAGCAGCATCTTAACTTCTCCTGTTAGTGCATCTATCTGAGCAATTCTGTCGACTTCATCTCCAAAAAACTCGACACGTACTGCTTCATCCGTGGAATTAGATGGATATATCTCTATAACATCTCCTCTAACCCTGAAAGTACCACGCTTAAAATCCTGATCTGATCTTATATATTGTATATCTATCAGCTGCCTTATAACATCATCTCTGTCCTTCTCCATTCCGGGACGCAATGAAATAACCATGTTCTTATAATCTATAGGTGCACCAAGTCCATATATACACGATACAGAAGCAACTATTATAACATCGTCTCTTTCTGAAAGTGCCGCTGTTGCCGAATGTCTTAACTTATCAATCTCATCATTAATAGAGGAATCCTTTGCAATATAAGTATCGCTCTGTGGTACATATGCTTCCGGCTGGTAATAATCATAATAGGAGACAAAGTACTCTACTGCATTTTCGGGAAAAAACTCCTTCATCTCCCCATATAATTGTGCCGCAAGTGTCTTATTATGAGATATTATCAAAGTTGGCTTTTGAACACTCTGTATAATATTAGCCATTGTAAATGTCTTTCCTGAACCTGTTACACCGACCAGTGTCTCAAACTGGCAGCCTTCCTTAAACCCCTCCGATAAAGTCTTAATAGCCTGCGGCTGGTCTCCTGTAGGCTCATATGGGGCTTTTAATTTGAACTCATTCATGGTAAATCCCTCCATTTGTGACTTTTACTATGATCATTATCAGCCAAAAATTCGTATCCAGATTCGTAACGAAAAGCTCATTTTTATAGTGAATAGATGTGTTTCTCACCTCGTTACGAATAAAAGTCACAAAACTAATATTTGCGGATAAAACAGCACTCGGAAATACCTGAAAATACTAACCTCCGGTCCTGTCATATTTTTACTGTTTGTTCTTGTAACAGCCCCTATTATATCAAATAAATTTTTGAAAGTATATAGATTAACGCAAAAAAAGCACAAATGTTCGATTCTTATTTATACTTTTTTCTATCACTACTATTCTATTTTTTATCATGCTGCGTTGAAATATTCCTCCAGGATTAAGTCTATTTCAATCACTTCTGAATAATCATAATACTGATCTTTCCGCTCTTTTAGAATAACTTCTTCAATAAATAGTTCTAATACATCTAGACAATCTTCTATGATTTCCTGCGTATCTCCATAGACATCTACTGATATGATTTCCTTGGCATGTCCCAATAAATGCGAAACACCTTTTGAATTAAAGTTATTCTTCAGCAAAATAGTTGCATAGGTATTTCTCAACTGGTGAAAATGAATATCAGGCAAATCCAAGGATTTCAACAAGTCTTTATAGTATTTCTGATGAAAACCTTTACTCCTTGGATTCCCATATGTAGAACAACAAATATAATTCCAGTCCCGGAACTCTTTTGGTCTGCGTCTGCGGTTCTTCTCATAAGTTTTCCGTTCTTCCTGATTCTTCTGGTCTCTTTCTTCTTGCGTTGTAAAAAGATCATTGGCTGAGGGAAGATTCATGTTTATTTCTCTGCTTTTCGCCACATTGAATCACCTCCCTCGTAAATTCTGCATACGCCTTTGCAACAGTTCCATTCTTGTCGTACTCATAAATGCTCTGTCCTGCTGCACTGCTTTCTGCCGCTGTGATAGCCACTGGAATAACCGTTTTAAAAATTCGGATATGTTTTCCGTAATTTTCTCGAAGGCTATCCTCTGTTGTCCTTGCAAGTTTTGTCCTCACATCTGCAAGTGTTAGCAATACTCCATCAAGCTTCAGATTAGGATTTAGCTGTCTTTGTACCTTACCGATTGTTTTCATCAACTGTGTCATACCATTTAATGGAAGATAATGAACCTGTACTGGAACAATTACACTGTCCGCAGCAACTAATGCATTGATGGTCAGCATTCCCAAACTAGGCATACAATCAATCAGGATATAATCATAATCCTTTTTCAAATCTGCCAGATACAGCTTTAAAGTCAGCTCTCTGCTCATGGCATTTACCAGTGAGATTTCCATACCCGATAATTCAATGTTAGTTGGAATAATGTCTACTCCTTCTTTGTGATGTAAAATTCCCTCATTATACACAAATGGTTCGTCTTGTAATATCTTCTTCATTTGTGTTTCTAATGTAATCGGAAGACTGTCTGCAGTCGTCCAACCCAATGCAGTCGTTAAGTCTCCCTGCGGATCAGCATCAACCAATAATACTTTTCGCCCCTGATGTGCAAGACCAATTCCAAGATTTAATGTCGTTGTGGTCTTAGCGGTTCCTCCCTTCTGATTTGCAAGAGCGATAACTTTACACTTGGTCATATTGTTACCTCCTTACTCGAAAAATTTAATAGCCAATCCGTTTTACGAGACTGGCTATGTATAAAAATGGGCATGAAAAAACCGACTGACTCGTAATTTGAATCAATCGGCTATGTAAAATTTTTATATTACTCTTCATATAATTCTCTTAAATTTATTTTATTATTAGTTTTTATTTTACCGTTTATGTATTCCGTTTTTTTTACAACTAATATTTCAGATTTCTTTCGTCCATTTACCACACTATAATTAAGATCAAATTTTTTTGTATCATAATCTTGATATAACCTTACAATTTCATCCGTCAAATCATATGTTACAATCCAATCACACTTAACGCTCTCCGTAATTTTCTTTGCTAATATTTGATGATCTTTTTCGCTAAAAAAATTTTTATACAACTCAGGCCCCTTGTGATAGTACGGAGGATCAAAATATACAAATCCTTTTTCATATTTCGGTATTACATTATCAATAAAGGATATAACTTCTTTATTTGTAACCTTAATTCTCTTTTTTTGGTTACATATTTTTTCCATTCTTTGAATTAATTCTTTTTTATTATATCTTGCATCGATTAAATAATTACCTTTCTGATCAAATCCCCCTATTGGACCTGCTTTTAAAATACCTGATCGATTTGTTCTATTTAAAAAAAATGTGGCAAATGCAAGTTCTATTGAATATTTGTGCCCTTCATTTAAATATATATCTTTTTGCTTTCTCCACTCTTCAATACTTACTGGTGTTTTTTCAATCAAATCCAATAATCTGTTGCTTTCGTGTATCAAAGCTCTCCAAAATGAATAAATTGCCTTATCGTAATCATTTATTACAATTTCATCAACTTCATCTTGTAATAATAATTCTATTGCTACCCCCGCACCTCCTGCAAAAGGTTCTATATATACTGGATTTTGATTTCCAGTATTTTTTATTAACATCTTTATAAATGGGGCTATCTTGCCTTTTCCACCAGGATACCGTAATGGTGAACTATTCACATTTTTACCTTCTCTCTATTTTTATATAGTTATTTTAGGGAGCGATTTTCTTTCTAATTTTTCGTTCATTATCTCAATAAACTCCTCAAAAAATGGTTCCATTATATCCATATTATTTTTTGTAAAGTAATTGACATACTGTTTGAATTTTTTATCTGACTTTGCCCAGTTCTTAAATTTTGACACGCTCTCCTTTTTCAATGTTTCAACAGAATAATCTTTAAGTCCATATCTACTAAAATCATTTAAAAATGAATCTCTTTCTTTATCAAATTTAAAAAAGAATTTATCATCTCCTGGTAAATCATGTATATATTTTACTATTTCTTTTTCTAATGGCATATTGTATCTAGAAGGTAATTGTATATAACTGGCTTTTTTCCCTTTTATATCCTCTAAGTCTACCTCTGAATCAAACACAACTATTGAATTTTCCAATAGCTTTTCCCCATTTTTTATTAATTTTTTATATGTTATACAGCTTGTTCCTTTATTATCAGAATCCATATCATGTAAAAAATCAATTTTCTTTAGTATATTCCGTGAAGAAATTATTTTTTTCAAATAATCTACTGCCACTTCATCTTCGCAAAGTACATTTATTTTATATGCCTCTGCTAAACTACTCATATTTTCAAATGTCAACTCCTTATACGCAACTTCATAACTTGGATTTTTTAAAATATTATAATTATTATTTCTAACAAATGCCGTACTGATCATATTTATAACCAAACTATCTTTTGTTTGAAATTCTTTTTGTTTCATTAATGCGTACTGAATTAAATATAATGAATGTGTTGTTAAGACTACTTGAACTTTATTTTGCCTAGACCAATTCATTATATAATCCAAAAAATTTCTCTGTGCAACAGGATGTAATGATGCCTCTATTTCATCTATACATAATATTCCTTGTAAACACTTTTTATCATCTGTTCTATTTTTTACAAATGCATACATTTTATTCAAAATATGACCAATATTATCTTCTCCAGAAGATATTGAACGATAATCAAAACTTGCATCTTCCGAAGGTGAAAATGTATTTTTCTTTCCTTTTTCACTTACTAATGATGGCTTTAAAAAAGCTTCTTTTTGAATTATTCTACTATATCCATCAGATACAAATTTCTGCAAATCCTCATCTATTCCATTATCATCCTTAATTGCTTTCGTCTCCACAATAGGATATAATCTCTTTAAATTTATATACGATGTATTTAATAAAAAATTACCGCGTCCCGATTGATTATCTTTCCCCACTGTAATCCTATGTCTGTTTTCTTTCGGTCTTGGATAACATCTTATTGGTTCTGCAAACACTTTGTCTTCCATTGTCTCTACGATCAAATCATAATAATAAGAAACATTATCCTTCTCTAAACTTAAGAAAAAAACATTTTGCATATCCGTCTTTAAAACATTTCCAAAAGAGTCTTTCGCATTATTAGGTGAAGAAAATGGATGGGCAATCAATCCTAAAATACATGATTTCATAGTACCATTTTTCCCGGAAATAATAGTTACTTGATTTCCCAACTCTATCATTTTATTTTCTATGGTTCTAAATTTTTTTATATAAATTCCTTTTATCTTTTTGAATTTTATATCCTTATTATTATTGTATCCGACCTCTCGTGCTGTTTTGTATATCTCATCCATAGTATGTACCTCTTTTGCATTTCTATTATTTCCGCTTTATCGAAAAAAAGATAAATCCATATTTAGAATTTATCTTTTTCTACATTCTATAATTTATATTCTCTTTGGAAAAGCCCCCAGTAAAATTCAAGCCGATAATTCCAATATTAATTGTAACACCTGTAAATTCAATTGTTTTTACTAACTTTTTAATGCCTTTTATAATCATATGACATCCCTCCTTAAATCCTTTTACTGGGTTTAACTGGTGGCTTCGCCATCGGTCAAGAGAGTGACCTTTCCAAAAAGAATATTTATCATTAATATTATATATTAATTTTTCTTTTTTTTCCACTATTTTCTTTCAAACTTCCCCACACACACAAATCCAACTACCTTTTTTGAATATACTATGTCCGGATTTTTATAATTTCTGTTGATCCATGATATACAATCATACATTAACTCCTTTTTCTCTCACATAATCGGTAATATCTTCTACCAAATATTCCTTTCCCTGTGTATGAAGAACATCGTAACATTTAATAATATAGTTATCCAAAATTCCGGTTGAATTTAATATTTTATACACTTTGGCTGGAGACATCTTCCATTTATCCGCAAGACTATACAGCATGAATATTGAAAAGCTCAATTCTTTTTTCTCACACATAATCACTACCAACCTTTCTGTCATATTTATATTTAGATTATAACAAGTATTTTATATTCATACACTATATTTTTCAATTATTATCAAAAAAAGCAGGCGATAAAAAGTCACCCCCCTCTTCATCCACCCGCTTTTCACCTATACTCTCACCACTACCACTTCCACAACATCTGTATGTTCAACCACCCACATACCACAAAATACCACCTGTTTTGTGACTTTCTCATGCTAGGAGACAAAATACTCCACTGCGTTCTCAGGGAAGAATTCCTTCATCTCGCCATACAACTGTGCCGCAAGTGTCTTATTATGAGATATTATCAAAGTTGGCTTTTGAACACTCTGTATAATATTAGCCATTGTAAATGTCTTTCCTGAACCTGTTACACCGACCAGTGTCTCAAACTGGCAGCCTTCCTTAAACCCCTCCGATAAAGTCTTAATAGCCTGCGGCTGGTCTCCTGTAGGCTCATATGGGGCATGTAATCTAAACTCCATAATGACCTCTCCTTCCTCAATATATAATAAAATTGACTTCTATAAGCCAAATGATTGTTACTTTTGAATACTCTGTAAATACAAGATTGGCTCTAAAGTAACAATTGGGTTACCAAATAGATAATTGTAAATAATCAGAATATCCTGATTATATGCTTCTTAAATAGAAAATAAGGTTTTTGTAGAATATTTCAAAATAGCAAAGTCAATATTTTTATAGTATGCACTTATATTGTTAATTCTACTACAAAAAACAGACTTTGTCCATATTTTGTAGAACATTTGTTCTTATTATTTTGTATCAACCTATAATGTATCCACTTATATCATGTGTTACTTTACTGAAATCATTTGATATATTTTCAATATTTTCTTTTTACACAATACTCACAGGAATTTGTCATAAACATAATAAAACACCTATATTTCTGACCCGACTAAACAATCGACGCGCACTCGCATAGCTGGTGGTTAAATGTTGAGTGAAATTCCATTTTGTGGTTAAATGTTGAGCGAAATTCCATTTTTCGGAACAACTAAAAACTCCATCTCACTCAACAGGCTAAAGCCCATAATTTAAGACCATCTGTCATTTGACAGATGGTCTTAAGAAAAAAGTCTGCTATGATATTACCCTCGTTTCGCTTTGGGGCTTGCGGAGAAAACAACAAATTTTGAAAAGAGATTAACAACATGAATAACAAAATCATTTATCGGGAAACATCTTGTGTTTTATTGTGTTTTGAATGAGTGAACGTTTTTGGCTTATTTTATCTGACTCTTCACATATTCAACTGCCGCTTCAAGCTGGTTATCCGAATCATTTACATCATCTGCCTGATATTCAATAACTTCATCAGGTGTAACTCCATTTCCATGAATATCCTGCCCCTTAGGTGTAAAATATTTTGCAATTGTATACTTAATTGCACTGCCATCTGTCAACGGTCTTATCGTCTGTACGATACCTTTTCCAAATGTCTGGGTTCCAATAATCTTACCAATTCCATAATCCTGTATGGCACCTGCAAATATCTCAGAAGCGCTTGCACTGTTACCGTCTACTAATACTGCTAACGGAACTGTAAGCTCATCCTTATTCTTTCCTGTATACTCTGTTCTCTTACCATTTTTATCCTCAGTATATACTATAAGTCCATCAGGCAGAATCTCATCGAGCATATTAACAACAGTACTTAATACACCGCCTGGATTAGAACGTATATCTATTATAAGTCCTTTCATACCCTGACTGTTAAGGTCGTCAAGAGCTTCCTTAAACTGTTTGGTTGTAACAGTATCAAACTGCGAAATATACATATATCCTATACCATCGTCCCTTAATGAATAGCTTATTGTACGGATATCAATTTCATCCCTTATAACATCACATTCATATGTTGAATCATTTCTTATCATCTCCAGACTGACACTTGTTCCCTTTTCTCCTTTAATAAGTGCAACTGCTGATGATAAATCAATGCTTCTTATATCAACTCCATTAACTTTTGATATATAATCACCTTTACGGATTCCGGTCTTATATGCCGGAGCTCCTTCATAAGCCTCTGTTATAAGTATGGTTCCATCATCCATTTTCTGGCATACAGCACCAATTCCACTGAACTTCCCTGTCGTAGATTCCTTCATCAATTTATACTCTTCTGCCGTATAATATACAGTATACTTATCACCATATGCACTAATGTATGCTTTATAAATGTCATCCTCTGCCGTACTTTCATCTACATCATCAAAATAGAATGCATCTAGTACACTATCCATGGTATTTAACTTATCTTCAACATTACTTCCAATTCCATCTGCTGAATTAACAGCAGTCTCCTGCACATAGATATCACCATTAGTTGCAAGATGAATATACCCTGACTGATAGAATCTTATAAATAATGAACCGGCAATTATCACAACAGCCAGCAAAGTACTTATAACGCCAAGAATAACACCCGTTGTCATTGCATGACCGGCTGCTTTCTTATTCTTTCTGTTATGATACCTGTTATCCTTTAATACATTATAAGAATAATTATCTTCTAATATGTTTTTATCTTCTGATATATTATTATTTTCTGATATATTATTATCTTCTGATATATTATTATCCTCAAATGCTTTATTATCTTCTGACATCCTGTTATCATCTGATGTCTTATCTTGTAATATTTTATCATCATTATTATTCTTGTTGTAATCATTTTCATTACTGAACTGATTAACCATCTTATATACTACCTCTTTTCTAAAAAAATAATATGCCTGCCACAAAATAAGTATAGTCCTGCTTTCATAACATCTATCAAATTATTTTATTTCTGTATTATCGTTTTTAATATAACTTTATTATACCCGTAAATTATAACTTTTTTACGTTCAATTTATAAGATATAGCTGTAACACTTCTATACTTATATTATCCTGCATATATTTAATAATACTGATATTATCAATATATTGCTGTCCACAATTATAACGTGGACAGCAATATATAATTATCTATAATTACAATATTTTAGATTATTATTTAAAATGATTAATATTAGCACTATCATCCTAAATATCCCCATGGATTGACATAACTGCCATTAAGTCTCACGCCAAAATGAAGGTGCGCTCCTGTCGAATTACCTGTTGAACCCATCTTTGCAATAACCTGTCCCTGTGAGACAGTATCTCCAACAGACACAAGCAATGCTGAGCAATGCATGTATACCGTATACAATCCATCACCATGATATATCCATATCCAGTTACCTGCTGACGAACTATATGTAGCAATTGTTACTGTTCCTCCCTTTGCAGCATATATAGGATCGCCTGATACCCCTGGTGTTGTAGCACCTATATCAATTCCTTTATGTCCTGAATCTCTATCCTCCGTATCGCCATAATCTGATGTAATTCTTCTTGATACCGTCGGCCATATAAATCCTGTAGACGTCTGCTGTACACTTGAACTATTATCTGAAGAACCGCCTGAATTACTGTTAGAGTTATTTGAACTGTTATCTAACGAAGCACTGCCTGAAGAATTACTGCTATTGTCAACAAGCTGTGATTTTGCCGCCTGTGCCGCTTCCTGTTTTCTTCTTTCTTCTTCCTTTCTTGCTGCCTCCTGTGCCGCTATCTGAGCTTCCATCTGTTCAATGGCACTTTCCTGTGCTGCAAGATCTGCATGTAATGAAGACTCTTTTTCCTTTGCAACATTAGTCTGTGTATTAAGATTAGCAAGTTCTGTATTCTTAGCCTGCTGTACAATCTCAAGTGCCCCCTTTTCTGCCTCAACAGATGCGGCCATATTATCAAGCTGGACATAGTCATTCTCAAGCTGGACCTTTGTATTTGCTATATAATCTACTGTTTCCTGATATCTTTCAAGCATCTCCCTGTCATACTGTGATATCTGTGTTATATATTCAGCTTTATTAAGCATCTCTCCCATATTGTTTGATGACAATAATATTTCAAAATATGTCTCATTGTTATGCTCATACATAAACTTAATTCTAAGCTTCATAGCTTCATATTGATCCTGTGAATCAAGCTCTGCCTGCGCAAGTCCTTCCTGTGCATTAACAATCTCTTCCTGCTTTATTGCTATATTATTATTGAGATTATTAAGTGACGTATCCAGCTCACTCATCTTACTGTCAAGCTGTGCTATATAAGCCTGTGTATCACCGGCCTGCTGTTGTAACCGGGCAATCTCTGCCTGTGTATCCTGTATCTGTGCATTTATATCACTTTTGGTATTCTTTGCACTATTTAAATCGTCTGTTGTAACATCTGCATATACAATCTGGCTGTCCTGAATAATCTCCATATGTACAACACTTCCCCCCAGTGATGTAACAAGAACGATAGCAGCCATCTTTTTTAAAATATTATTTTTATAATAACTGTTTATTCCCCATCTGTTCATTTATCCGAATCTCCTTTTATCTATGATAATAACAATTTAAGACGACAAAAGGCTGCCGCATTAAATATATGCGACAACCCTGTTAATTCATTCTTATACATTTGCATGTTTATGTACAGCAAATAACGTTCCTATAACACCGATACCAATTCCCAACAAAATAGCAACCGGAATAAGTACATTAAATACATCATTCGCTGGAAGAAATGCTAAAATATTGCTAAGTACATTAAACTTTCCAAGTACATATTCAATTACACTTGTATACATGTATCTTAATATAAATAATGGAATAATTGAACCAATTACACCTATTGATATACCTTCTACGAAGAATGGGGCATTAACAAAAGCATCTGTCGCTCCAATAAATTTCATAATTGAAATCTCTTCCTTACGGACTGTAATACCAATTACAATCGTATTAGTAATAAGGAAGATTGATACTGCCAGCAGAATAACAATAACCGCTATTGATACATAGCCTACAAGCTTAGCTGCACTCGAAAGACTGCTTGCTGTCGCCTCTGAACGATTAACCTGTCTTACGCCATTCAGATTCTCAAGATATGAAACAAGCGTTGACTGCATACCTGCATCATTAAGATATACCTCATATGAAGCAGAATTAGCAAGCGGATTATCGTCCTTGAAACCCTCGGCTAATTCAGGATAATCCTTAAAGTACTCATTCTTAAAATTATTCCATGCTTCCTCAGCAGATGTATAATGAATCTCTGAAACCTCTACCCGGTTCTTAATCGTATCTCCAAGCTTTCTGATATCTGCATCCGAAAGTCCTTCGTCAAAGAATACAGTTACACAGACATCATTCTCTGCCTTTTTAACCATATACTGAAAATTAGTTACAATAGAATAAAAAACACCGAATATAAATATACAAGCCGTAATTGTAGCTATAGAAGCAAGTGAGAACAATCTGTTTCTGTAAATGTTCTTAAAGCCCTGCTTTATATGATAAAATAATGATCTAATCTTCATAAAAATATCCACCCTTTTCCAAATCGCTGATTATCTTTCCTTCACTCATGGTAATTGTCCTCTTCTTCATCTGCTGGACAATATCCATATTATGGGTAACAACAAGTACTGTAGTTCCCTGCTTGTTTGCCTGGTTAAGAATCTTCATGATTTCAGCTGAATTGCCCGGGTCAAGATTACCTGTAGGCTCATCGCACAAAAGAATTGCCGGTCTGTTTACCAATGCTCTTGCTATAGCAACTCTTTGCTGTTCACCACCTGAAAGCTGGCTTGGATATGCCTTATACTTATCTAAAAGACCAACCATTGATAACATTGATAATACCCTGCTCTTAATCTGTCTTGACGGTGCTTCAATTACTTTCTGTGCAAATGCAATATTTTCATAGACATTTCTATCCTCTAAGAGTCGGAAATCCTGAAATACAACTCCGATATCTCTCCTAAGATATGGGAGCTTCTTTCTTGTTATCTTGTTAAGATATTTCTTATTAACATAAATCTTTCCTGTAGTTGGCTCTAATTCATTTAAAAGCAGCTTGATAAGTGTTGACTTACCTGAACCACTCTTACCTACTATAAATACAAACTCACCCTTCTGTATATGAAGATTAACTCCATTAAGTGCCGGAACTCCCGAAGCGTAAGTTTTTGTAACATCTTCTAAGATTATCATAAGTAATCTCCTCCATTAAAATGTATCTTTACTTTCCATATATTTCATATATTTTACAACCATCAGTGCAATTTTAAATGTAATTGCATCATCAAATACCCTCAAATCCAAATCTGTTGTCTTTTGCAGCTTATCTAATCTGTATACAAGCGTATTCCTGTGAATATAGAGCTGTCTTGATGTCTCTGATACATTAAGGCTGTTCTCAAAAAACTTATTGATTGTAGATAATGTCTCATCGTCAAAGTCATCCGGAGACTTTCCACCGAATATCTCCTTAATAAACATCTGGCAAAGCGGTATTGGAAGCTGATATATAAGTCTTCCTATTCCCAGACGATTATATGCAACAACACTTTTATTGCTATAAAATATCTTTCCAACATCAAGTGCCATCTTAGCTTCCTTATAAGACCTTGATACTTCTCTTATATCATTAACAATAGTACCATATGCAACATGTGCAGAACTCATTGCTTCTGTATTAAGCATATCTATTATTACTTCCGCAGTCTTATCAAGCTCATCATAAGTCTCATTCCCCTTAACTTCCTTAACAAGAATGATACTCTTTTCATCAACTGCCGTAATAAAATCCCTTGTTTTTCCTGCAAAAAGAGTCCTTACTGTCTCTAGTGCATTTGTGTCCTTCTCATGTTTAGTCTCAATAATATATACAACTCTCTTTACATCTGTATCAATATGAAGCTTCTCAGCTCTTGTATACATATCAACACGAAGAAGATTATCAAGAAGAAGGTTCTTAATAAAATTATCTTTATCAAAACGTTCCTTATATGCAACTAAAAGATTCTGTATCTGAAATGCTGCAAGCTTTCCAAGCATATATACATCATCACTTGTCCCTCTCGCAAGCAATATATATTCAAGATTCTGGTCATCAAGCACTTTAAAAAACTGATAACCGTTTACCACCTGACTCTCTGCCGGTGAATCAATAAATGCTATTGCATCCGCAACACATCCCGATGTATCATCAAATGTCTTAGCCGCAATCTTTCCATCTGCATCTATAACACACAAATCAACTCTTGAAATAGACTTAAGCCCATCTACAGTTGTCTGTAAAATCTGATTTGATATCATTATAAACTCCCTTTCCAATTATTATCATTTACAATATTATCTCTGCACTAATCATGCAGAGCAATTTATATGCAGTTATAACTATTTGTCAGTAAATTAAAATATTACACAAGTATGTACTCATTTGTCTAATGTTTTATAAACAGTATATTATCCATATTATCACATCTAAATATCAGTTCAAATAATTATTTTATAATAAGACTTGTAAATATTTTCCATATAAATATTATATCAGTATAATTACCATGCTTAACCTAATGGTTTATTCTTATTATTACACCTATCAATTTATACTCTTACTATTGTAATGCAAAATGAGCAAAAAAAAAAGAGGAAATGCATAATTTATATACATTTTCCTCTTTTTTTTTATTATTAATTACTAATTCATAAAATTAGTGAGTAATTACCTGTTCTGTTTCCTTATCAAATACATGAAGTCTTGTAAGATCCATAGCAAACTTAACTGAATCACCAGGACGAACTGTTGTACGTGGGCTAACCTTAGCTGTACATGTCTGATCAGCTATATCATAATGAAGGTTAACTTCTGCACCAAGTAATTCAAATACCTTAACTGTAGCTTCAAATGTTGATTCTGGATGAGCAACGATGAAATCTTCATCAGCCTTGATATCTTCTGGACGGATACCAACTACAACTGTCTTACCAACATAATCATGAAGCTTCTTGCTCTTTTCTTCTGGAAGTGTAACCTTAACTGTATCGCTTAATTCAAGAGTTACCTGCTTACCATTAGAAGCAACCTTAGCATCTACAAGGTTCATCTGAGGTGAACCGATGAATCCTGCAACGAAAATATTGTTAGGTGAGTTATAAAGATTACTTGGAGTATCTACCTGCTGAATGATACCATCCTTAAGAACTACAATTCTTGTACCAAGTGTCATAGCTTCTGTCTGGTCATGTGTAACGTAGATAATTGTTGTAGCTAATCTCTGATGAAGCTTAGAAATCTCAACTCGCATCTGTACTCTTAACTTAGCATCAAGGTTTGAAAGAGGTTCATCCATAAGGAATACCTTAGGACTACGAACGATAGCACGACCCATGGCAACTCGCTGTCTCTGACCACCTGAAAGAGCCTTTGGCTTACGATCAAGTAAGTGTTCAATATCAAGAATCTTAGCAGCTTCATGAACAGCCTTATCTATATCATCCTTAGCTACCTTTCTTAACTTAAGACCAAATGCCATATTATCATAAACTGTCATATGTGGATAAAGAGCATAGTTCTGGAATACCATGGCGATATCTCTGTCCTTAGGCTCTACATCATTAACTAACTTATCTCCAATCCATAATTCACCTGAACTGATTTCCTCAAGACCAGCAATCATACGAAGAGTTGTAGACTTACCACAACCTGAAGGTCCTACGAAAATGATAAATTCCTTATCAGCAATTTCAAGATTAAAATCCTTTACAGCAACGAAACCGTTAGGATATACTTTACAAACATTTTTAAGTGATAAACTTGCCATTATATAAATCCTCCTAAATATAAAGTAGCGACATTCGCTTAACTGTACCTACTATACAATAAATCATTCTTAATTACCATGTGTTAAATAACCAAATTATTCAGAATATTTTCGTTAAATTTACCATATACACGGATTTACTGTATATTTTGTACAAATCCCTCCCCCATTACTTCACGAACATCACTAATTAATATGAAACTTTCTCTATCTTTTTCGACACAAATTTGCTTAAGTTGCGAAATTTCTTTTCTTGAAACGACACATAACAGCATATTTTTAGGCTTATATGAATACATTCCCTGCCCTTTTATCAGTGTAACACCTCTGTTCATATCTCTTTTTATTATATCTGCTATTATTTCATAATTATCAGTAATAACAAATGCCGCTACACCATGTTTAGTTCCTTCAAGAATATTATCAGAAATAACTGTCGTTATATATATTGCAATAATAGCATACAGACTAACGTATATACCAAATACTGCTGCACCTGCGGCTACTATTAATGCATCTAAATACTGCATAATCTGTATTACTGAATAATTTTTTAAATATTTATGAAGCAGTACTGCAAGCATATCTGTACCGCCTGTAGATGCTCCCGATAACAGTACAAGTCCTACGCCACTTCCACATAAGCCGCCTCCTAACAGAGCCGTTATAAGATAATCTGTTTCTTCTATATTAATATCCGGCAGTATTGCCAGAAAAAAGCTCAACAGGGCAGCTCCTGCTATCGTTCTTTTTACAAAATCTTTACCCATTATAATATAAGCAGCTATAAACAATGGTACATTAAGAACGGCATTAGTAATCCATAAAGGAAGTCCATCCCTTATAATTCCTTTTGTAAGTCCTTTAACAATAACACATATTCCTGAAAATCCACCTGTAACCATTCCTGCCTGTTCATATACACATTTATATGCCACAGACATCAAAGCCGCACCTGCGATTAACTGGATATACCCCTTTAACCTTACCTTAATATCACAATTCTTCCCCATTCCTATATACAATACCTGTGCTTTCTTTATAGTCTTTGTTAAATTGTTACTGTTCACACCATATGTGTGTCAAGCAACGATTACAGCTTATTTTCATGCACCTTCTATGCATGGATAACTATATTATTCCCATATATGATTATCCCAATCCTTCTAAATTATTGTACTATATCAATAATTATTGGTGTATAACATGACAGCCAGTGTCAGACTTGAAAAGGAACAGCGGCAATATTTAAGTTATTGTTCACAGGTTCATCTTAAGTTTTTGCTTATACAAACATTTATTTATAAATTTTTTATAATTTTAACGATTATTATACTTGATTTTTTGTAAATATCGCACTATAATAAATATAGATTTAAGCGAACGATGATATTAATATTGAATATTTTATTGTCGTGTGATAACATTGACATTCACAGGAGGTGTTAATATGGATATAGCACAATTATCAATGGATATGAGTACTCAGAACATCTTAAGCGATGTGAGTGTGGCAGTGTTAAAGAACAGCTTAGATACTATGGAAGACTTAGGTAACGGAATGACAAAGATGATGGAATCTTCTGTTACACCTTATCTTGGTCAGAACATAGACTATTTAGTTTGATTTTTTACATTTTTCCTTTCTCATTTTCTTTTCAAAGAACCCCCTGCAATTTGCAGGGGGTTCTTATATTTTATTTATATTAATAATGTACTGTATAATTGGCATTTTGCCAAATAACGCAGGATAAATTCCATCTGCTGCGTTGTCGTCAATCGCCGTAACCCACTACGACTCATTCTTCAGCCTTTCAGAATGAAAATTTATCCTGCGTTATTATCAGTTCTTAATCTTCCCGAGTTCCATCTCACATACAGTATCGCACAGCAGCTCAATATCCTCGGAATTATGATTAGCCATAATAATTGTAGTCCCTTCTTTAGCTAAGGAACTTAGAATATCTCTCATTTCATTGACACCTGACTGGTCAAGACCATTCATCGGCTCGTCTAATATAAGTATATCAGGACTTTCCATAAGTGCCTGTGCAAGACCCAGACGCTGTCTCATTCCTAAAGAATATTTTCCGACATGTTTTTTATTAGCCGGGTCTAACTTTACCAGCTCCATAATTTCAACAATTCTATCTTTGCTAATCTTTTTATTAATTCCCGCAAGAAATTTTAAGTTATTATATCCGCTGTAACTATTTAAAAATCCCGGTGTTTCAATAATTATACCCATATTATGCGGGATATCGATATCCTTTCCCACTCTTTTTCCTTCTACTGTAATAGTACCTGATGTTACCGGTACAAACCCACATATACATTTCATCAGCATGGTTTTCCCGGAACCATTCCTGCCTATAATTCCATGTATTTTACCTTTTTCAAAACTTACACTTACATCATCTAATACAAGATTGTCACCAAATCGTTTTGAAACATTTTCCACTACAATTATATCTTCCATTTTTACTCCCTCTACCAAACTTACTGGATATTATTCTTAATCTCAAATGTAAATCTTCTGCTTCTGCTAAGTACTGCTCCCGCTATAAGCAATGCTAATATCGCACCAATGTATACAAAAAGCACAAAATATATTCCCGGTAAACTTGTTGTCTTTGCCACATCTATATTATTAAGCGATGACCAGCTTACAGGTGAATACCATATCAACTGCTGTATACCGTCCACTACAGCAGTAAAAAGAATAAGAAATCCTGCAACAAATAAACCTACAATATTGGATTGAAATAATATATTAAAGTCATAAATTATAAGCCCTAAGATAATACATATCATCCACAAAAACAAAAATGACCAGAGCATTGCCTGTGCCGGCGTATAGTACTTCACTATAATAGAAGATATCTGTACTGTATCATATTGTATTCCAAGTGTTGAACATATATTAGTGGTGCCTGCAAGTATAAGACTTTTTCCCCATGAGGTTCCCATCTGTATATGTCCGATATTTACAACAATTGACGAAAGAAGCATAAATAAAGCATAGAAAAATGAACCAGATATTATATAAAGCATCTGCCCTATACCCCAGCTTAATCTTGACGACCTTATCATAACAAACTGCTGGTTGGCATCCACAAATGGTGCATCGCAGAATAGCAAAAGTAACGGAAACAGATATATTATCTTCATATATCTGTAAGTTGTAAGAAACGGAAATATGTATATACTCAGCTTCTCTCCAACATTATCTGCTACTAACCACAGTCCCTTTGTATATATCAGGGTAAAAAGGAATACAATCACAAAAGCTATATATATTCTGCTGTTCCCCAGCCATTTTCTTAAATTCTGAACACATATTCTAATTGATTTCACAGCGTATTCTCCTTTTTACAAAATATGAAAAAATAACATTTGCTATCAGTGCCAGTACCACTAAAGTAACAAAAGCTATTATGTACTGTCCCGGTGTTTTCATTGATGCCGACTCTATCTTATGGATTGAAATACCACCATAATTAATCCTGAAACTGATTTCTCTTAATATTATCGAGCTTATAAGAGGAAATGCTATGGCAACAAACTTGTTAGGCATAATTGCTGACCCCATAAGACCATATTCGCTAAACAATGCTAAAACCAGCGACAATAAACCTGACCTTATAAATATATAAAGTATATTATATCTGCTATTTACCAAATCATAAAACATCAAACCCTCATTTACAACATCAGTTCCAGGACCAGTGAGTGCATATTCAATAAGACCAAATATGCTGAAAGAAACAAACGAAACACAAAAGGTGCTTATTGCACACACCAATATCTTAGTTATTATATACTGAACCTGTGAGCTTCTGCTTACAATAAACTTATAATATCCATTTTCCCAGTCTTCTGAAAATGTACATGCAGTTGGGAAAGCTGCCAATATAGATATAAGTGTTATGGTATTACTAAGGTCCAGCATGTTATCAATTGCACGAAGTGCCCCGCCTTTTCCATAATCACTTCTCACATAAAAGCAGAGCAGTATATAGACCGCTATACTAAAATAAAGCTTCCAATTACACAACTCCTTTTTTATTTCTGTGCAAAACATATTATTAATATTCCTCATAAATCACCTTCCGGAAAAAGAAGTTAAGTTCTGGGCATCTATATAAAGATGTTCTGTATTGACCCTTTCCGTCCTTTCGCCATCTTTTTCGCTTACTATTGTTGTATCCTTTGTACAGACATATGTAGGAATTATCTTATATAGATTATCAGTAATATAATATCTTGCAATATATTTTAATTCTATATTTGAAAACGTTATTTTCTGATTCTGTCCCTCCAGATACTGATAGTTAGTCTTGATATAATCTAATACTTCATTAATATTATGAATCTCTGTTACTTCTTTTTCATCCTTTGTCTCATATAGACCCGTTGCTGTAAAATAACTCAATCCATTTCTTCCTATAATCGCCATAACAACTGATGCTGAAGAACTTCCTGTACTAGATGACGTATTACTTACCGGAAGTTCCACACCTTCAATCTGTAAGGGTGCAATAATACAATATACCTCATCCTCTGCTGTGACATCCGGCTTATATTGACCATTTTTATCTCGACCAAGCCATTCATTTTCCTTCCTTACATTATTGGCACTATCCTTATCCAACGCATATATTCTTATATTGTCTGATATTCCAATGCTCATATCTTCACACAGCTTCTTAAATTGATTAATGCTTTCCTGTCTGTCCACACCATCAATATACTCCTTTGGAAATATTTCTTTCAGAGCATCATCCTCCAGTATTTTTCCATTAGGGTTGAAATATGACGAATACTGCTGTTCTATAGCCTTTGACGAGTTCAAAATAATCCTACCACTGCCAACAGTAACTGATTTAGTTCCATCACCTGCTTCATAATTATACACTAAGCTTCCATCTGATACTGCTGATGCAGCACTTTCATATGCTCTTTTTAAATAAAAATCATCTCCTAATAGAATATGACTAATCTGCATAGTTTCATCTTCTTCAAATTTCCTTACATTAACTGAATATTCTTTCCAATCTGTTTTATCAATTCCCTCTATATCAGCATCTATATTAACTGTATTTTCTACAAGTTCACCCTTTGCATGATTATTTTCAATAACAACACTGTCAGCCGACTGCTGTTCCCATGCAATAGTGCCATCAGGCACTGCACCACAACCTGAAAAAGCAAGTGTAGCAATCAATACCCCACCTGCTATAATATATTTCCTCATACTACACCTCTCAAGCTGACGTAAAAAATGCCATATAGGCATTTTTCACGTCTCTTATCATATACATTTATATAACAATTATATATTATGAGAACCAATATCCTTCAACATATACATTATAGGCAAAGGTCTCTCCTTTAATACATAATTCCTCTCCTGCTCCTGCATAATTTCCCTGATTGTATGGTTCAACATATGTCGCATTATTGCTTGTAACTTTACGCTCTTCTGTGAATTGTGATATATAATTCATTCCATAAACAGTCATATAGAATTCATCACCATTCATAATATTACCGCTATATGTATGCATATATGCTGCCTGTTCGTCATCATCTTTAGGATTGCCCGCTGTATAAGAATATCTGTTATCATCATAGTCTGTGTATAAATCAAATGAATATGAATGATTTGCTGCTAATACCGGTACTGCAAATACACTCATAGCTGCTACTGATACAACTGCACTTTTAATTACATTTTTTAATTTCATAATAATCTTCTCCTTTAAATTAAATTTTCTTTACACTTAGCTTGAATGTAAAGATTATAGTTTCCCCAAGTACCCTTTAAATATCAGAAAACCTTATATCAACATTATATACTAAAAAATCCCATTTTTTTCATGCAAGGAATAATTAACCTTATATATGGTATAATTTACATTGTTGTACTTCATATATTGTATTAACATCAAAAATTTTACAATTAATATCTAGTGTTCTGTATTCTTTTTATCTTCTTTTGAAGTATATAAAATAATCCCAACGCTAAATACTGATGCATCATGTTTTATTAAAATATCTCCATTATATTTTTTTACAATCCTGTTAATATTTTTAATTCCATATCCATGTTCTCCAGATTTATGACTTAAGATTTCATCACCATTGGTTTTAACTGTACCATTATATGTATTCTCCACTAAAATATTTAGTATTCCCTGTGAATATCTTATATCTATCATAATTCTTGGAATATCTGCATTAATCACATTTTCAATGGCATTATCAAAAAGATTGCCTAGAATAATATTAATATCATATGGTGATATCTCCATCCTTTCAGGCACAATAACATTAATATCTGTCTTAATATCATTTTTACTAAACCTGCTGACATAGTAATTAAGTATACCATCTATTGCAATATTCCCCGTATTATAAACTTTTCCACTATCCTCTATATCATGACTTAAGCTGTCCACATATTCTTTTATTTCCTCAAGCAGACCTGCATTAGAAAGCTCTTTTATCTCCCTTATATGATGTTTAATGTCATGCCGAATCAATCTTATTTTTGTATCATTTTCAACATTTAATCTAATCTGACTCTCATACAGATTCATCTGTTGTTTTAGCTGTATATTTTCCTGTTTATATATGAATCTGTCCAACATTGAAGAATAGAAAATATATAAAAGAAGATTAATCAGAAATACTAACATACCAATAATCATAATCTTATCTGGAGAAAGCTCATACCACGTTATATTTACTATTACTATGCTTATTATAGATACTATCAATAGCACATACCACTGTCCTGACAACTCTGTTTTTCTCTTTTTCCTAAATAATATTCTCATAAATAAAACAGCTACATAAAACAACATTACTGATATAAAAGAACTTACTATACCATATTTTTCTGAATCTATATTATCAGGCTGTATAAATATTGCTACAACATCTATGGCAATCATTAATCCATAACACATAATAGATAACAATAATTTTTTTGTAATATTGCCATGATATCCTAATGAAATTATAAAAATTCCTGCAATTGTTGATATAAGATTAATTATGTTGATATTAAATAACAAATAACAGCCTGTCGTTATTATAAACGCCAGACTGCCTGTTATCATATGTATTTTCTTCTTCTGATTATCATAAAATATATTAAAATACTGTATTATAACTAGAACTCTTACCAATTCTAAAAATATCGTAACACATATATCACCTAATGCCATATTGTCACCTTTTAACCCTATTGTACTCTATCATCCTTTTATTAAAATCACTTCTGTATTTTCTTCCTATATTTAACACTTCACCATTACACATAATTACATTATCCGGATTACACTGTTTAATTCGTCTTATATTAATTATATATGACTGATTTATCCGTATAAAATTAGAAGGAAGCTTATCTGCTTCTTCCTTTAACTTTCCAATATAGTGGTTGGTATCTGTTAGCGTTACTATATGTATATTTTTTCTTTCACTAATAAAATAGATTATACTTCCTGTTGTCACTCTATATTGCTTTTTATTGAAGTAATATACAAAAAATCTTTCATCCTGTTCGTTAAGCTGAAATAACTTGTTTACTATTTTACATACTTTATTTTTATCTATCGGTTTAACTAAAAAATCATATGGATGAATTTCAAATAATTCCATTGCATAGCTGTCTTTTGATGAGATAAATATTATATGCATCGCTTCATCATTACAAATTTCCCTAATGTACTTTCCAACATGAACACCATTAATACCCGGAAGTTGAATATCCAGAAACAATATATCTACTTTCATCTTAGATGGCACATCACTCATAAAGCTCTCAGCATCATTCCATACTATAACTTCTACATCATCATCAACGCTATTAAAAAAATCACAAATATTTTTTTCTAATTCCGAACAAATTGAACGTTCATCATCACATATTCCTATTGTGTATATCAATTTTTCTCCATTCTATTCTGTAAATAACCTGCTAATACCAAAATTGCTGTTATAAATATTGAAATCATTAAAACACAACTCCAATAACTATAATTTAAAATAACTAATAACATAAAGCCCAATAACTCAAAAAGCAATATTTTCTTAGTTCGGGATGCATACACCTTTTTTTCTAAATTATCTAGTTTATTATTATTATTATCTACTGGTGATAGAAATAATAAAAACAATATGGTTTCTATTATCATACCGCTTATAACAGCAACCTTTTTTACACCATTTGCAACTTTTGTTTTAATTTCTTTTTCCATAATAATTCATTTCTGTACATTTTATTGTATAATTGTTATATTGATTATTATACAATAAAAATTTCTTTTTTTTCATGCATGGTATAATTGGTCTTTTATATGGAATATCTGGTAATGTTATATAACCTGTAATCCCATCCTCTTATACTCCCCCTTTAAATAGATTGAGCAGGATTACAGCCCATTTTTAACTAACTCAGCCCGTGACGCACCGGATGATACTATATTCTCTTATCTTTAAATAAAAGTCCTTTTTATAACTTCTGCTAACTGATAAGATGTCTCCATTATCCATCGTTATTATATCCCCTTCACATTCTTTTATATGATTTATATTAATAACATAAGACTGTCCTATTCTGACAAAGGCATCTGTCAGTTTATTCTTTTCTTCATTAAGACACCCCATATAATGCCGCACTTCGTTTAATAGGCAAAGAACAATATTCTTTTTATCACTTTTTAAATAAAGTATATCATTTAGTAAAACACAGCATTGCCTTTTATTAAAATTATAAATAAAAAAACGATTATTTTTTCTATTTGATATTAATAAATTTTGCAATAAAGCACATACATCATTCCTATTAAGAGGTTTAACCAGCATATCAAAAGGATGTGCTGTCAGCCATTCTATCTTGAAAATATTATTTGTAGATGTGTATATTGTATACATATACTTATTACTGCATATATTACGAATAAATTTCGATATATTCACTTCTTCATTATTCATCATATTAACATCAATAAATAGAATATCTAAATTAATTTTATAAGATATGTCTCTGATAAACCCCTCTATACAATTCCATGTATAAACTTCTACTTCGTCACATGTATCCTTAAAAAAATCCTGAATTATATTTTCTAATAAAGAAGTTGCAAAATCTTCTTTATCACATATTCCTATTGTATATATCATATAAATCCCCTCTGTTAAAACGTATATTTTATCTTATTTTATTAAAATAAGTCCTTTCCCTCATAATATATTTTATGTACCCCTCATTCACTAATCACCCCTCAGCTTATTACGTTATTTTATGACTTAATATAAGTATACTAAAATCTATATACAATCCATTATATTATAGCATAAATTAACAATATTTTTTTCATACAAGACATATTTTGTCGTTTATACGACATATTTGGTGTTACTGTTCTCACAGCACCTAAACACTCTGCTGTTTAGGTGCGTAAGAACATGATGTGGAACTATTTTATTATTTAAAATAGGCTGCCGCATTGTCAAAAAAATATATCAGATATAGAATTTATGATAATATAAACTTCTATATCTTATATATTTTTCAACAATGCGACAGCCCAAACTGTACTTATATCATAACTTTCTGATATACTATGCCAATTCCTGAAATATCATAAATGCTGCGGCGGCAAGTAATGTCGCTGCCAGCGGAATTGTTATAAAATGCTCATTATTTTGAGGTCTTAAGCCTTTTTTCATGTTAAGCTTAAAATAATCCCATCGTCCATTTCTCTTTGCCATTGACATGAACAGCAGATATGCAATACTAATAAATGCAATAGCTGTGACTGCAAGTATTGCTATCTGTAATAATATTATTACACCGGAATACTGTGACATCATTTGCTGCGAAGCCTGTTCAGTCTGTACAGATATTCCCGACATAGAAACCAGCTTTAACATGATTATGGAATATGAATTAACAGCAAAATGTGCAAGCATGGATGAAAACATAGAGCCTGTAATCTCTACCATTAATGCAAATACCATACCCATTACACATGCATAACAAAACTGATTAATGTTAAGATGTATCGCTCCGAATATAACTCCGCTAAGTATAGCTGCACCAAGTATTCCATTCTTTCTATATGAATGATAAAACAATCCTCTGAATACAAATTCCTCTGCAATCGTAGGAAGAAATGCCATAAGAAGGAGCTGTATTATAAATGGATATTGCGATATCTCTGTTGTTGAACTATTAAGATAATTAGTTGCAAATACAGAAGATATTACATTAATAAGAAGTACTAATGGTACAAGGCAATATCCTATTAAAAGAGATGATACAGCATCTGACAGCTTTATCTTTCTATAGGGAATACATTTTATAATATCTATCTTCATAACTAAGACATATATCAGGGCTGGTATCAATAATATGCACTGACTTATTATTAAGTTAAGCCACAATGGTAAAGTTATACGATTAGAATATATTATCCTTGAAAAGAGCATAGATGCAATTATATAAAATCCGAATAAAACCGGAGCAAATATATTGATTTTTTTACACATAAATTAACTCTTACTTATAGGCAATTGCTTCAATCTCAAGCAATACATCCTTAGGAAGTCTGGCAACCTCTACACATGAACGTGCAGGGAATGGTTCCTTGAAATACTTCTTATATATCTCATTAATCTTTCCAAAATCATTCATTTCCTTAATGAACACTGTTGTCTTGATAATATTTTCAACCTTAGAACCTGAAGCTTCAACAAGATTGCAGATATTCTTAAATGCCTGTTCTGCCTGTGCTTCAACACCTTCTGCAACAACGCCTGTAGCCGGGTCAACAGGGATAACTCCTGATGTATATACCATACCATTGATTTCAATAGCCTGTGAATACGGTCCGATTGCACTAGGTGCTTTGTCTGTACTAATAACTTTCTGCATATTAATCCTCATTTCTGTGCAAGTTTATGCACTATTTATTTTACTAAATTCTATTCTATTCCAAACTGTTAATTTCATCAAGGGATTTTTAATTTTCTTTAGCAACGATGCAGGTTTCCTTTATCTCTATCTTACCCTCTTTAAGAAGTCTTCCTACAGCCCTTTTAAATGCATTTTTACTCATATTAAAATATGTTTTGATTACATCAGGTGAGGCTTTATCTGTAAATGGAAGACTTCCTCCATTTTTCTTAATCTCCTCAAAAATTATTCTTGAATCTTCATCCATCTGGATATATGCCTTCTGCTTAATACTGATTGAAAGCTTCTTATCTTCACGTACCTTTGATACTCTTCCATAAATTGTATCACCAATATTAAATTTACCAAATGCTTCATATTTAGGTATCATGCCAAAATATTTATTATCTATGGCAACATACACTCCATAATCAGGATTGACTTCTATTACTGTTCCTGTTACGGCACTGTCCTTTACATAAGGACTGTCACATGTAAGATAATCATATACTCTCATTGTTGCAGCAAGACGGTTACTCTTATCAATATATAAAGCTACAAGACACTCATTACCCTCCTGAACATGAGTTGTCTGCTCTTTAAATGGAAGTAAAAGATCCTTTTCAAGCCCCCAGTCAAGAAATGCTCCTATCTTACCAGTCTGTGAAACTTTAAGTACTGCTGTCTTTCCAAGCTCTATCTTAGGCTTTCTTGTAGTAGCAATAAGTCTGTCGCTTGAATCCCTGTATATAAATACTGTAAATGCATCACCTACTTCTGTATCTTCCGGCACTTCTTTCTTTGGAAGTAATACTTTATCATCTTCAGTTCCAAGATATACGCCAAAATCTGTAATCTTGACTACGTTTAAACATTGTGTCTTTCCTAATTCTATCATATTAATCCTCATTTCTAACTAATAATGGAATAGTATTTATTATTCATATCATAAGTGTAAACAATAACAAAAACATTTCCCGTATAATGTTACTGTTCACACCTCATGTGTACCCAGCAACGTTATAATTGCAGTTTATCATAAAACTCTTTCTAATAACAGATTGTTTTAATTATTTTTAATGTTTTCAGGCAAAAAAATACCCTCGCTGATTGCGAGGGTTAAGCTGGGCTTGAGGGACTCGAACCCCCAGATGCTGGAATCAGAATCCAGTGCCTTACCATTTGGCGAAAGCCCAATTTTTAATTCATCTGTGTCGCACTGTTTCGTTACTCACTCGCGACGACAAGATGTATTATATAGCATCTATTTACAAAATGCAAGTACTTTTTTTATTTTTTTTAATTTTTTTTATTCTAATAATAATTTAGTATATTCATTAACCGGATTGTCAAATACATATTGTGTATTTCCAATCTCTATGATGCTGCCATCTTTCATTACCATAAGTCTGTGGCACATTTTATAGACCACGTTGATGTCATGTGATATGAATAAATATGACAGCTTCATTTCTTCCTGAAGCTTTAGCATAAGTTCCATAATCTGCGCCTGTATGGTTACGTCAAGTGCCGATACCGGTTCATCTGCTATTACAAGACCCGGATTAGTAATAAGTGCCTGACCTATGCTTATTCTCTGTCTCTGTCCGCCGCTTAGCTGTGACGGCTTTCTGTCAAAATATGTCTCATCCAGCTCTATCTTTTTTAACATATCATATGCCGACTGTTTTATATCTTTAGCTGTCATATCAATATAACCCTGCTTAACAGCCGCCCTTAGTGGTTCCTGTAATAACCATCCTATAGTCTTAGAGGGATTGAGACTGCTATATGGGTCCTGAAAAATCATTGATATTTTTCCGGCGTTATTCACAATATTTCCGGTAATGTCCTTATTTATCCCCAGAACTGCCTTTGAAAGTGAGGTCTTTCCACATCCGCTCTCTCCAACAAGCCCAAGTATCTCTCCACGTCTTATATCAAATGATACATCTTTAACAACATGTATCCTCTTCTTTGTGCCGAATATTGAGGCTGCACTTCTTTCTTTATAATAAGCATTAAGATTGTCAACTTTTAATATGATATCATTACATGAACTCTTATCATCTGAAGCTCTTTCAGATAAATTCATATCCGCCATATTCTTTTCAGCTAAGGACTTCTTTTCATTAATTCCTTTTATGCGTGATGGAACTTTTTCGATTAACATTTTTGTATACTCATTAACCGGCGATGTAAATATCTCCTCTGATGTACCATTTTCTACAATCGTGCCATCTTTCATTACTGCTATTCTGTCACATAACTTTCTTGCAAGATTAAGGTCATGTGTTATAAATATCATGCTGTTTTTCTTCTTATTATTAATGTCTGATAACAGTCTTATTATCTGATTCTGTACGGTTAAATCTAATGCTGTCGTAGGCTCATCTGCTATTATAAGCTTTGGTTCTAAAATAACAGCCATTGCTATCATTACCCTCTGTCTCATTCCACCGGATAATTCATGCGGATAGCTGGCATATACCTTATCTGTCGCCTTTAAACCTACACTTTCAAAGCTTTCAAGTACCTTTTTCTTTCTTTGCTGTGCATCCATGTCTGTATGAAGCTTTAGTACTTCTTCAACCTGTCTTCCTACCTTCATTGTCGGATTAAGAGAAGTCATCGGCTCCTGAAATACCATTGATATCTGACTTCCCTTTTCAAATGCATTATTATCTGCTGCATCTGCCGTTACTCCGTCTATATCTATTGTTCCGGAGTTTACTGTTGCAGCTTCCGGCTTAAGTCCCATAATAGTTAATGCCATAACTGACTTTCCTGAGCCTGATTCACCAACAATCCCAAGTATCTCACCATCATTTATTTTAAGATTAACATTTTTTACAACTTCTGTATTATCAAATGCTACTGACAGATTGTTTATCTTAATCATTTTCTGACTCCTTCTCCAATTAAAGACACTCCAAGTACTATTATAACTATTGTTATCCCCGGTGCTAATGCATACCATGGTGCATTAAACAGATACCCCTGTGCATCAGAGAGCATCTTTCCAAGACTTGCATCCGGTGGCTGTACACCTATTCCAAGATAGCTCATTCCCGATTCAGCAAGGATTGTATTATTAATTCCTACGATAACTGATACGATAAATGTAGGCATAATATTAGGCAGGATATGCACAAACATTATTCTTAATGTACCAACTCCCATAAGTCTTGCATTTTTTACATATTCTGAATCCCTTAATCTGATAAATTCACCACGCACTATCCTTACAAAGCTCGGTATAAATACTATTCCAAGCGATAGTATTACATTCTGCTTTCCACTTCCCAATAAGCTTATTATAACAAGTGCTAAGAGAATACTTGGAAAACTGTTAAGTGCATCTGTTATACGCATGACTATCTCGTCAATAATTCCACCGAAATATCCGGTGAATGCACCTATAATTATTCCTGCCGTACCTGAAAATAATATAACAAGCGTACTTATTAATACAGTCGTTCCAATGCCTTTCATAACTCTTGAAAATATATCCCTGCCGAAATTATCCGTACCCATGATGTGCCTTAACGAAGGGGCTGCAAACTTTTCAGCCGCTGACATTTCAGTTGTGCTGTAGGGCGTTGCAAATGCACTTATTATACCGATAATGATTACTATTCCTGTAATAATAAGTCCTGCAATAAGATATTTATTAATTTTAATCTTTTTACTGTCTGTTTTTTTCTTATTAACCATCTTATATTCATCCCATTCCATCTGTGAAGATACTAAGCATATTATCTTGCGCTCACTCTTGGGTCTATCACTCTGTATAATATGTCAATTATAAAATATACGAATATTATCACAAATGCTATATATAAAACCAGAATCTCAACTACAGGTAAATCCCTTGTTGATATTGAACTGATAAGCAGCCTGCCTATTCCCGGCAGTCCAAATACCTGCTCAACTACTATACTTCCGGCAACAATTTCCGCTATTACCATACCAATTACTGTAAGCACCGGCATCATTGCATTCTTTAATGCATGTACAAATAATGCTCTTTTTCTTGTACAGCCTTTGCTGTAAGCCGTCCTTACATAGTCGCTGTTCATCTGTTCCAGCATAGAGTTTCTAAGAAATCTCGCTATCATCGCAATCTTTGGAATTGCAATTGATATTGCCGGAAATATCAGATATCCTATAAATCCTATAAAATTATCTTTATAACTTATATAACTTCCCGGTGTAAACACCTTTAATATAATTCCAAATATATATGTAATTATTATTCCTAAGAAAAATGATGGCACAGCCATGCTAAGCTGTGTTAAAAAACCTATAATCCCATCAAGTATCCTGCTTTTACTTCCAGCCCACAATACTCCCAGTGGAATGGATACGACTATTATTATTATAAATGCTAAGGCTGCCAGCCACAATGTAACAGGCAGCTTATCACTTATAAGCTCTGCTACAGGCATCATCTCATTCATATTCTTATAATATCTGTAGCTTTTGCCTAAATCTCCTCTTAATACTCCGCCTGCCCAGTCTGTATATCTTTGAACAACCGGCTTATCAAGACCTAACTCATGTCTTACTTCTTCTTCCCTCTCCGGGGTCGCCTCAGTTCCAAGTATAGATGCCACAACATCACCCGGAATAATCTGAAAGGTTACGAAGGCAGCAACTGAAACTAAAAACAATGTAATAATGAGAGTTAATATTTTCTTTCCTATATATTTCAAAATGCCACCTTCTTTCCTTTCTTAATATCGCAAAGTTTTTTAACTGTATGCTGTATTTTTAATACCTTGCATCACTTTGTAAATAATTCATGTAACACAACTGCTATTTTAAGCTGTCTTAATTTTGTAAATAACTTTTATTTGTAAATATTTTCACCAAAAATATAATTATTTAGTAAAATATACGCTGCTCATATCCTGAACATATACAGGATAGAACTTATAACCTGCAAGCTTTGTATTGATTGCAACTGTAATTGGTGCAACCTGTATAAATGCAGTACCGGCCTTTTCTGTGATTATATGCTGAAGTCTGCTGTAATGGGCAGCCTTTTCCTTAAGGTCTGTAGCTTCCTGTGCCTTCTTATATTCTTCATCATATTCAGAATCATTAAAGTTAATAAAGTTCTTAGCTGATGATGATACGAATCTGTTAAGAAGATAACCCGGTGTCATATCACATGTTATTCCACTGATTGTTGACTGGTAGTTTCTTCCGTTATAACACTCTGAAAGCCATGTATTCCACTCAACTGTATTAATTGATGCATTAATTCCAACTGCCTTTAACTGCTCTGCAACAACCTGTGCTGTCTCAACATGGAACTCATAATTAGATGGAACTGTTATTGTCATGTCAAATCCATTTGGGAAACCGGCTTCTGTAAGAAGTGACTTAGCCTTTTCTACATTGGCCTTTGTTCCATATACGTTATTAAGGTCTACATAGTAATCCTTAAGTGTTGGAAGCATTGCTGTACTTATTACTGTACCATTTCCTCCTGATACAAAACCATTAGTTGAATCATTATCAAGTGCATAGCATACTGCCTGTCTTACCTTTTCATTGTTAAATGGTTCTGTGTTGTTATTAAGGAAAAGTGCCTGTACAACATCTGATGCTGCATGTGATACATTGAACTTTCCTGCAAGCTGTGTTGCCTGTGAATCTGTTAAATATGGATATATGTCTATCGAACCACCCTGAAGGTCGAGTAATGCTGATTCTGAACTATTAACAATCTTAAATGTTACCTTATCAAGATAAGGTACACCTGACTGCCAGTAATCGTTGTTCTTCTCAACCACTATTCCTTCCTGTGGTGCATAAGATACGAACTTGAACGGACCTGTTCCAATAGGCTTAGCTGCTTCTTTATCAGCACTTCCATAAGGAATAATTGCTGCTGTAGCTGCTGTGAAGCTGTAGATAAATTCAGTATTAGCTGCTCCTACTGTAACCTGAACCTTATTGTCATCAATGATATCAACACTTTTAACTGTTTTGAAAGTTGATACTAACGCTGCCTGTCCATCTAAAAGACCTGCTACTCTGTCAAGTGAATATTTGACATCCTTTGCTGTAACAGTCTCTCCATTGTGGAATTTCACACCATCTCTGATTGTAAATGTATACACAAGTCCGTCATCAGAAATGCTGTAATCACTTGCTACTGCATTTGTTAAGTTACCATTTTCATCCGGCTTTACAAGCCCTTCAAAAATGTTGAAAAGAATTTCTTTAGTTCCTGCCGCTGTTGCCTTATGTGGGTCAAGACTATCAATATCCTGTTGTATTCCTACAACAACTGAACCGCCATATACCGGTTCCTGCGAGGTATTCCCCTGCGAAGATTCATTATTAGTACCACCTGAGCATCCACCCAGTACAGTCATTGCACATACTGAAAGCATCAGTATTATGCTGATAAAACGTTTTTTCATTATCTTATGTCTCCTCCAGTAAACCTCTCACTATTTAATTGTCTTAAATATTGTATACACTAATTCCGGTTATTACAAGTAAAATAATTAAAGTATTAAAAAAAATACGCAGCTTACTATTCATACTTAAAATTCCATAAGAACCGGAAAGCCCTCTTTGTATTCTTTTACTATATAAGGATGTGTCTTTGAATATTCATAGATTGTATTTCCAAGTCCATCCTCTACAAGCTTCTCCATCACAGATAAAGGCTGTTTATTAACAGCCGGACATGTCGGTGTAAGTGCAATAACTGTCTTATCTTCTTTTTTCATTATTCTTAACGGCCATATCTTACAGTCAAACGGCTTATCCTCATCACTCAATACGCAACCCCTTTTTGCATCAAGAAATTCACACGCTGCTTCTTCCTCTGAATCTTCTGTCTTATATTTATACATAAGCTCCATCTGCCCATATTCAAATCCGTCACACACGATCTTATTAAAGCTCATATCAGGCTTATCAGCTTTATATTCTTTTTCAAGCTTTTCCATGGTCTCTTTAGGAAACAATGGTGTCTCCCACAGACTACACCTTCTAAATGAACAGCAGAAACGACAGTCTGCACATGTACTCTTTTTTAGCACCTTAGATAACATCTAATCTTCCTCCATTTTACAATTTTATCTTATTCCATATCATACTAACAGCATATCAGGCTTATATAAAACAATAAAATATATCATTTAACATACAATCATATTAATCACAACTTATATAAATCATTTTTCTATGGCATTATATTTTTTTAAGATAAGCTTCGGCCTATATGACATCTTTGCCTTACGAAGCCCCTCTATTCCAATATCTTCTTCTCTGTTAATATATTCATATTCCGAAAGACTTTCGCTAAAAAGCTTATTAATCATCGCATACGCTCCATTGACGGCATATTCGCCAATGGCCTTTTCATAGTGTACGTCGCACACACGTCCTGATATATGTGAAGCTATGCTCATAGCAGCCGGTACATTATTTACATACAATATCCCTCCTGACAGATTCAGGCTTTCAAAATGCTCAAGTGCATCCTTAATTGACCTATATTCCTTAAGTGCTGAATCATCCTCTTCCTGTAAATGCTCATTATACCACGCATCCTCTATTAATGCGGCATCATCAATACAGCACTGTCCTATCTCACGAAATTCATAATCAGGATATGTTCTTTTAAATTTGGAAACATGATTTTTCTTCTTATGAAATGCCTTACCAGGAAGTGTTGCCAGTTCTTCCTGTAAATATATATAATCACTGTCTCCCGGATTACAGCTAAATTCAAATCTTTCTGGCATACACTCCTCTAATATATCCTTCTGTTCCTGCGTAAGAAGTGTAAATTGAAGTTTTTCACATCGTCTTATTGCATCAGCCTCAATCTCTTCTAATGCCTTTACTATATCCTGACTGCCTTTTGATACTTTTCCCAATGGAAATGTATAGCCGGCTCTTCCAAAATATCCATTATAATGTCTTATTAAAAAATCACGATACCTTGCTATCTGTATATCATATTTATCACGGAGCAGATACAAATTGGCAAATGATACATCACTTCCCATTGCTTCTGCCTTATCAACTATCTGTGTAATCCATTTTTCATCCTGTATGGCAGGTGTTACCCATTCAAGCATCTGTTTCCTCTTTCTTTAAGCTCTATAATAATCTTAATTTACTGTAAGCAATAAAGATTTCTGTTAATTCTATCATACCACATATTCAATCTCAATAATGGTACAATAAAATTTCTCTAAAATCCTCCATTTTAAGTTGACCGGAATGTATATTTACCTTAAAATATATTCATTGTGTTTACTATAGTTTAAGAGCGGAAATGTTATCTTTAAATCAAGTATATAAAACTATTATACAACACTGTATATAACCGCTCTGGAATGGAGAGTTTCTATGAACAAAAAAAATATTTCATTTATTCTTGCAGGTGTTATACTTCTTATTCTTCAGTTTAATATAAAGATAGGAAGCGCCACAATTGATGTATGTTCTGATATTATCGCATACATACTTATTATTATCGGCATTATGCCACTTACTAAACGTAATATAATGTTTAAAAAATCACGCAACGTGTCATTTGTAGGTCTTGTGGCTGCTATAGGCTGTCAGGCAGTCAGCTTTATTGACTGGGGTGATACAGCTTCTACAGTAACAACAACAGTTTCCGCTCTCTCTACAATATTTACTATATATTTTACATATTATTTTTCAGAAGCTATTATACTTGAGGCAAAGTTTCAGGATAAATCAGCCACAACACGTTCTCTTCGTGTAACATGGGCATTATTCGGAGTATTTATATTTGTCCACTATATTGCATTTATGTCAAATGTATCAATTGCCGCTCTTATCGTACAGGCAGTTGTTGCAATCTGCGGCATATATTACTGTTCACAGATTCTTACAGCATGTAACCAGCTATATATGGAGGGACTTCCTACTAAACGAATGGACACAGGCTCAATTAATACTAAGAAAAAATAATTAAAGTTTTCATAAATCTGTCTTATATTAAGTGTTTTTATTACAAATAATAACATTTCGTATAAGACAGGTTTATTTTATTTGTTTCTTATTTCTGTAAATTGACAACATGGAATTAACATTATAGAATATATGCATTAGAACTATTGATGAATGGGGATTATTATGAAAAAACTTGAAATAATCATACGTCCTGAAAAGCTTGATGAGCTTAAAGAGATACTTAACTCATGTAATGCACATGGTCTTATGATTTCTAATATAATGGGATATGGTCTTCAAAAAGGTCATAAACAGGCTTACAACGGAGTTGATTTTGGCGGTAATCTCCTGCCAAAAGTAAAGGTTGAAACTATCGTAACTGACGATGTATCCGAGCATATAATTGACCTCGTTATTGATAATATCAATACAGGTACTTATGGAGATGGTAAGATATTTGTATATGAGGTCGCTGATGCCGTAAGAATCCGTACAGGTGAACGTGGTATTGATGCTTTATAATTTTTAATATTTGTTATCAACGGGGATAACTGATATGCCTTAATCGGGCTTTCAGCTATCCCATTTTTTGTGTATATGTTACCGTTTAAAGTAACATATTTAAAATTCGCTATCTGTATCCCATAACCGTACAGATATAGAGCCGGATAAGATACTACCCAGTCTTATCCGGCTCAATTTTATGAATAAATATTATCTGTATCTTTACTTATATACTGCTGTAATATCCTTGATAATATAAAGGCATTAACATAGAAAATAACAGGAATCGTTACTATAAATGCCGTAAAATATATCATTGAAAAATATATAAGTCCGCAGTTAATTATTAACATTATTATTGTCTGTGGAAAATGATGCATACAAAGCACTAATGAATTTTTAAGTGTTTCCTTTACAGTATTATCGAACTTTGAAAGTACCGGAAATACATATATTGATACTGCCACCAGTACAAGTAAAAGACCGAATACCGCAAACATTATAAGCTTAGCTGCCGTACTGCCATCACTATGCATCCATAGATAACATATTCTTACATCAACAGCAAGAAGTATTGCAACAACCGCTATTATAAGCTCTATTATAAATGCCTGTTTAAAATTACTCTTCCATGCCTTAATAAAGCTCCTGAATACATATCCTTCTTCATCCCTGACAAGCTTTAAAGCTACATAATAAACCGCCGTAAGCGTAGGTCCTATTGTTACTACAGGTATTGAAAATATTATTGCAAGTATTCCAAGAATAAAGAAATCCCCTGCCTTAGTAAGCGCCCTGAAAAACTTTCCATCTATACTGAAAAATCCCATAACATCCTCCATTTGTATTATATCTTTAATTATATTTAACATAAAAACATTACAGTTGTCTTTATACTAAAATCAATAATCACTTTTATGATTATAAAGGCAATATGCCAAAAAAGCAAAGAATTTTTACCATAGAATTATAAAATGTTTATAAAAGTGGTTCTTTTTGATAATATTTATGTTAAACTAAATAAATCTTTATTATTAAACAGAAATGGAGATTAGTGTGAAAAATAAGCTCGATAGCTTATTTTATCACACGGCTATTTGTGCCGCAGGCGTCACAAAGTAGCCCTTATCGCAGAGCCAAATCTGACATTTGGCTCGCGATTCCTCCGGCATTAGAAATGCCTGCGGAATGGAGATTAATATGTTAAAAAAGAATAAGGCTGCTGAAGCTGTCACATCATTCAAAGATCTTTCTTTCGGAAAGAAAGTTGGATATATTTTCGGTTACTATAAATACTATATGCTCGCCGTTGTCCTTGTTATCATTACAATCGTGGCATTTATCAATGCTTACAGAAGAAATGATTATACATCTGAATGTAATATTATCGCTGTCGATGGCAAGATGACCGGTTATGATAACCGCACTGATTATATAACTGAAAATTTTGCAAAGTATCTTGGTATTGACAATAAGAAGCACAGAGTTGTATGTGATTATAATTATTCTCTTATTCAACAGGATTTTGACCAGGAAAGCTATGTAAGCCAGACTAAGATATATACACTTGCATCTACCCATTCAATTGACGGATATATGGCTTCTGCCGATTATATTGATTATTTTTCGACTGATGAAGAACCGTTTCTTGAAGATTTAAGGGATATACTTACCGAAAACGAACTCGAAAAGGTTAAAGATAAAATAGTATACTTTACTAAAAAAGACGGAACACAGATTCCTATAGCTCTTAATCTGTCAGATACAAAGATTAAGACTGATACAGATTTTACGATGGATAATCCATGCTACGGCGTTGTAGTATCTGCTGCTAACCGTGACAATGCCATAGCATTTATAAGATTTGCATTTGACCTGTAATATATATTACATAATATATGATTTTACAACTTAATCGTGTATATTATGTCATCACCAATTTCTTTATATACTGTAAATCCAAGCTTTACCGCAAGCGACTGTGACAGATAATTATCTTTATGTATACAGGCGTACAGCTTGTCTATACCAAGCTGTACGGCGGCATAACCTATTATAAATGTGCATGCTTCATATGCATAACCTCTGCCTTGATATGCCTTATCTATAAGATATCCTATCTCATGGCATAATTCACCGTCTATTTCTCTGTGTTCTATGCCTGCTCTCCCAATAAGTTTATATGAATTTTCATTAAAATAATCATAGCACTCCTTATTATTATCTGTTAAAAAATCATTTTTTAAGAAGATAAGCCACAAACCATAATTATAAAATCCATACATATTTTCTATATATTTTCTTGAATATTCTTCCTCTTTAGTTCTCTCATATAGCTGTTCTATATAAGGACAGTCAGAAAGACTATCATATAATGAAAACAGGTTATCAATATCATCCATACACATCTCTCTTATCAACAGATGTTGTGTGTGTCCTATAACCATCGGTATGCCATGCTTACGATTATACACAAGTAAAATATATTCTTTATCTGTATCAGAAAGCTCAAGCGTTACATAAGGTGCATTTCCATGATACAACAAACCAACACCTAAAACTGCGCAATGCTTATAAGTCTCACAATTAACATCAAGCTCTTCATTATCAGTCATTATAACAGCCTGCGCCAATATAGCTTTCTTTTTAGCCTCATCGCATATATTAATAATATCGCGCATATTTAAAACAGTATATATGCCATCTTCTGCCATTTCTTTTTTAAACTGTATAACCTCATCAGTCTTATTAAATTCAAGACTTCCATCAAGAATAATATATTTTAACTCAATTTTAGTATCTTTCATTTTAAATTAGTAATCTCCATTTACATTTATAAAATGTTCATTTGACAATTTATCATAACACAGATACAATTAATTTAATATATTTTATTTTGAAAGGAATTATAAAAATGGCACAGAATCCAATTGTTACAATTACAATGAACACCGGTGATGTTATGAAGGCTGAATTATATCCTGAAACAGCCCCTAATACAGTCAACAACTTTATCAGTCTTATAAAGAAAGGCTTCTATGACGGCGTAGGCTTCCATAGAATTATCGCAGGCTTTATGATTCAGGGTGGAGACCCTGATGGCAATGGAATGGGCGGTCCCGGATATTCTATCAAGGGAGAATTTACCTCTAATGGTTTTAAGAATGATTTAAAGCACTCTAAGGGCGTTCTTTCTATGGCACGTACACAGATTCCTGATTCTGCCGGATCACAGTTCTTTATTATGCATGCTGATGCACCTCATCTTGATGGTGAATATGCTGCATTTGGTAAGCTTACAGAAGGTTTTGATGTACTTGATAAGATTGCAACTACTGCAACAGACTGGAGTGACAGACCTAGAACTCCACAGGTTATGGAAAGTGTTACTGTTGAGACATTCGGAACAGATTACGACGAACCTGAGACATTATAATCAGGATATATACAATTATACGGGTTGTTTCATTATTATGTATAAGAGCTGTTTTAATTATCAGCTTATATAACAATTACATATGAAACAACCCGTAATTTTAAGCCTTATAGAATAATTTATTTTTATACTTTTTCTGTATATGCTCATTTATAGTAATGTTTTTATTTAACAATTTATGAATTACATTAGTAATTTTTATATCAAATCTAAAAAGATGTATAGTGAAGTTTTTCACCATACATCTTTTTTCTAAGCTATATATAATTATTAAATCAAAAGCTTCCACCGCCACCGCCGGAATTACCTCCACCCGATGAACCACTGCTGCCACCTGACGATGAATTGTTTCCCCTGTCAATATGACGTGTTGTGACAGTTGTATTAATAAATATATCCTGCCTTGCATTAACATCAAAGCCATGATCCTTAGTATATGTCCTGCTATCCACAGTCATCTTAGACTTGGCATTATACATCATAATAACAATAGCCACAGTGGCAGCCACTGCCGCTATCGCAGTCTTTATTCCGAATCTGTTAAACAGTCTGTACGATATACTCGTATTCATGCTTTTTTCAACAGCATTGACAAACTTTTTACAGCCTGCATAATAATCTCCGTCCGAAAGATACTTCTTAACACCAGATACCATATTATCCATATCAGACTGTGAAATATCACTTTTTGAATTACCTGAGCTTGATATTCTGTACTTTCTTGATGTCATGTCAATAGCAAATGCTATGGCATCAGGCGATGAACTTTGTGATGTATTATTATATCCATAATCATCAGCTACCATCATCGTGCGAAGATATGTATCAAGCTGTGATTCTGTAAATCCATCCGTAAGCGTAACAATAAATATATCTGTCTTACAGTCATCTGATGATTTACTACACAGCTTTTCAAGCTTGCTTATTTCATCATCTGTAAGTATTCCCGCATTATCTGTTACATACTTCTTGGATGTACTATCCTGTGCATATACATTTACTGCAGCAATCCCCATAATAATCAAAGATAACATATAAATGGCAGTAAAAAATATTGTAAATGGCTTTAAAAAAAACTTTGCATAATTTTTCATAATAATCTCCATTCCTAAGCAATTTTCTTATTTTAATGTCAGAAAAATAATCCTATAAGCATTGCTATTATAAGTGTCACAACAAATATTATAAACCACCATACTACTGCTCTTTGTATACTTATCGGTCTGTCCGCCACTATCTTTCCTGTTTGACCATTTAACATAAACTGAAAATTCTTTCCATTATACCGGCAGTTAAGCATCCATACCGGCATAAGTGCATACTGGTTATGTATATCCCTTAAAGAAACATTATTACTTATAACATTATAGCCTGAATATCCATTTATAGTACTTCTTGCTATCTGTGTTATGTATCCGTTAATTCTCGGCTCAATTCTTCCAATCATATCCTTATCCGTATAATTATATCTTTCTGACAGATAACCTGACAGATAAGGCATCTCAAACGGTACAAGCTCCGAATAGTTATACGGCTCTAACTTATCCATAACTCCATCGTTAAGCTTTACAGAAGCATCTGCTGGAACCTTTTCAAATACAGCTGATACATTTCTATATACCTTATAATGGTCAGTATAAATATATTCCGTATCTCCACGCTCTTCTCTTCTTACAATCTCTGCATTGGCATGCATATCTGACTCACCATAATAGTCATATAGCCAGAATGGTGCATATACACCTGATATCTTATCAATCGTACTTTGTGTCGCAAGTGTCTTAGGTGTAAGAAGCCCTTTTTTTAACCATCCCTTATATATATTCACAGCCTGCTCTTTATTAATCTTAAATGGTATTACCCTCTCTGGTCTGAACTCTCCCTGCAATCTATCTTCAACAAGTGACGGATTACCACAAAACGAGCATATTACGGCAGATGTATATTCATCAGTTACAAGCTCTGCACCACAACTCTGACAATGATATATTTTCATATTACCATTGTTGAAATTACGTCTTTCATTGTAATCTGATGAAAATTCACCATTATCTCCAAAAGCTTTACCATCTGATTCGTTTTCTTCTGTGTTATTATTGTCTGCCTGCCCTGTAACAGTATCCTGATAAATATTCTTATATTCATCCATTCCAATCTGTCTTCCACATTGTGGACATGCAAGCTTTTGTGATGCACTGTCAAATTCCATCGCAGCCCCACACGAAGGACACTTATATGTAATTGGCATATTATTCCCCTTAGGTTATCGCATTAAGAATTACCATAATAACGCTTATTAATAATTAATTTAAACTATCTTTATATTGTATCGTTTTTCTTATTGCGACATTCCCTTTTCCTTTCTGCTTAAATTTAATATTAACATTTTGTTCATATTTCATTTTCATTTTTTTAACAACTTGCACACTAAATCTTCACTTTTTCTAAATAGAATAAAAGTGAATTAAAGATATAGACATTTTAATATATTAAAGCTAACCATTTTAATATATTAATAATACATATAATTTTTGATTTTCATTATACTTTTAATAGACGGGTTGTTACAAACAACTCTCCTCCCTCTTTTTAATCTCCCACATTATCATGTGGGAGATTTTTTAGAAAATGCTCTAATATAATTATATACTCTCTTACGGCTACTGAAATAATCTTAAAATATTACTTTTAGAAATATTAATTCACATAAAACTAAACATATCTCTTGAAAATTCCACTTAAAATATCCCCCAAAATCATACCATACAAAATCTACATTATGAAATTAGAGGCAATCATCATCACTATTCCCACAACCAGCATTATAATTCCGACCTTTCTATCCTTTATAACTACAGGCGAATTAAGATCCTTTTTATCTCTCTGGTCATAAAAAAGATTCCACTGATGCTTGGAATTACTAATCTTTACTATTCCGATAAATGCCACAACGAGTCCTATAAAGAAACACATAAATCCAATAAATGGCCAATATGATGTTCCTGCATACGCCTCACTGTCATTAAAATCAATATCACATGCTATTCTTTGTAAAAAATACATTGGCAGCCTCCATTAATATATATTTACACATAATTATACAACATATTATGCATTATTAACAACAATATTTTCAGACATTATCATCATTATTACAATAAAATATAAAATTTATCACTCTTTATTTTATTATTTACCTTTTAATTTTGACAATTTTGAGATATAATGACATATATAAAAATCTAGGAGGTAATTATATGTTAGTATCAGCTAAAGACATGTTAGAAAAAGCACGCGCAGGAAAGTATGCTGTCGGTCATTTCAACATCAATAATCTTGAGTGGGCAAAGGCTATCCTGCTTACAGCCCAGGAAATGAATTCACCTGTAATTCTTGGCGTGTCAGAAGGTGCCGGTAAGTACATGGGGGGATTTAAGACAATTACAGGAATGGTCAACGGTCTTATTGAAGGACTTAATATCACAGTTCCTGTTGCTCTTCATCTCGATCACGGTACATTTGAGGGATGCCTTAAGTGTGTAGAAGCAGGATTCTCATCAATTATGTTTGATGGTTCACACTATCCAATTGAAGAAAATATCGAAAAGACTAAAGAATTAATCAAGATTGTAAGAGAAAAGGGCATGTCTCTTGAAGCTGAGGTTGGTGCCATCGGTGGAGAAGAAGATGGCGTTGTAGGTATGGGTGAATGTGCAGATCCTAATGAATGTAAGGCTATTGCTGATTTAGGTGTAGACATGCTCGCTGCCGGAATTGGTAATATCCACGGTAAATATCCTGCTAACTGGCCAGGTCTTAGCTTTGAAACACTCGCTGCCGTTAAAGAAAAGATTGGTGATATGCCATTAGTATTACATGGTGGTACAGGTATTCCTACTGATATGATTAAGAAAGCTATTTCACTTGGAGTTGCAAAGATTAATGTCAATACAGAGTGTCAGCTCGCTTTCGCTGCTGCAACAAGAAAGTATATCGAAGAAGGTAAGGATCTTGAGGGTAAGGGATTTGACCCAAGAAAGCTTCTTGCTCCGGGTACAGAGGCTATCAAGGCTACTGTACGTGAAAAGATTGAACTTTTCGGTTCAGCAAATAAGGCATGATTATATAATTATATTTAAAATAATTATTTTTTAGCGCAATCTATATTATAGCAATATTATATATAGTATTCCGTATGCTATGCTTTTTATAATTTATTATATATGGAGCTGCCGCATAAAAAGTTTATATAGGACATATCAGATACTCTTATTCTATATATTCTTTCTTAATGCAGCCGCTCCATATATTTTTTATTTATTGGATATACATATATCTTTTAATAAAGATTTCAAAAGATAAGACAGTGGCTTTGTGCTGCAGGTATCGCAAAGTATCTTTATCCGTTGACAGATTTATTAAAATACCTGCGGAATGGAGTTTTTATGAATAATTCCCCTGTATCAGCCCATAAAAAAAATAATTCGGGAAACATTTTACGCAATATAATACTTATTATTGCAATATGTTTATTTGTATATTCTACCTATAAACTGACAGACATTTATCTGGAATATAAAAAAGGAACAGATATATATAACAATATAGACTCTTCTGTACTTGATAATAACAATCCTGATGCTCTTGTAATTACCGATGATAATGGCGATACAACTACTGCCGAGATTCCATTTACATATAATCATGCGGCTCTCTTATCCATTAATCCGGAAGGACTTGGATATATATACATACCCTCTATAGATACAAGACTTCCAATTGCACAGACAACTGATAATGATTATTACTTAACTCATGCATTTGAAGGCACCTATAATGGCAACGGCTGTATATTTGAAGATTATCGTATTCAGGATAAGCTTAATTCATCCAATATTATCCTTTATGGCCATAATATGAAAAACGGAAGTATGTTTGGACAACTTTCTAAATATCAGGATTATTCTTTCTGGAATACACCAGGGAATGATATATTTTACATATATACAGAGGATAATATTATGATGTACCGCATATTCAGTGCATATATCAGCGAACCTGTAAGTGATACATATACTTTTAATTTTTCTTCAAAAGATAGCCTTAGGCAATATGCTGCTGATATGAAGGCTAATTCTTTATATCCTACTGATGTTGACATAACACAGACAACACAGGTTGTTACACTGTCAACCTGTACAAAAGATGGAAGCAGACGTTTTATTATTCATGGTACATATGTTGGAAAAATGGCACTTAATACTGACATTTATTAATATTATTAAATAAAAAACAAAAAAAGGCTTGCAATATTGAGTAATATGAGTTATTTTATTAACAGGCAATGATTTGCCATTAATTAAATAGTAGAACAACGGCGTTCCATAATTATATCTACACATATATAATATTATGGAATGCCTTTTTTAGTTTTACTAATAGAATACTAAATAAATGAAAAGAAAGGAATACTAAATTATGAGTGAAAAATTTAATGTAGCTGATATTTTCGGCGAGAATGTGTTTAATGACACTGTAATGAAAGAGCGTTTACCAAAGAACGTCTACAAAAACCTCAAGCTTGCAATGGCAGGCGAGAAAGAATTAACATTATCAGATGCAGACGTAATTGCCAATGCAATGAAGGACTGGGCTATCGAAAAGGGAGCAACTCATTATACTCACTGGTTCCAGCCTCTTACAGGCACAACTGCTGAAAAGCATGATTCATTTATTTCAGCACCTAAGGAAAATGGAAAGGTTCTCATGGAGTTTTCCGGTAAAGAACTTATAAAGGGTGAACCAGATGCTTCTTCTTTCCCATCTGGTGGTCTTAGAGCTACATTTGAAGCAAGAGGATATACAGCCTGGGATTGTACTTCTCCAGCATTTGTACGTGAGGGTGCAGGCGGTGCTATACTTTGTATCCCAACTGCTTTCTGCTCATATAAAGGTGAAGCTCTTGATCAGAAGACACCTCTTCTTCGTTCTATGGATGCAATCAACGAACAGGCTCTTCGTATCTTAAAATTATTTGGAAATACAACATCTAATAAGGTAACTCCTTCTGTTGGTGCTGAACAGGAATATTTCATCGTAGACAGAGATAAATATTTACAGAGAAAGGATCTTATCTTCTCAGGACGTACACTTTTCGGTGCTATGCCTCCTAAGGGACAGGAACTTGATGACCATTACTTTGGTAACATCCGTGAAAGAATCGCCTCATTCATGAAAGATGTTAATAAAGAATTATGGAAGCTTGGAGTATCTGCTAAGACACAGCATAACGAAGTTGCTCCTGCACAGCATGAATTAGCTCCAATCTATGCACAGTGTAATATTGCCACAGATAATAACCAGCTTACAATGGAAGTATTAAAAAAGGTAGCATACCGTCATAACCTTGTATGCCTTCTCCATGAAAAGCCATTTGCAGGCGTTAATGGTTCAGGTAAGCACAATAACTGGTCTATCACAACTGATGATGGAATCAATCTTCTTGAGCCGGGTAAGACACCTCATGATAATATCCAGTTCTTATTAGTACTCGGTGCTGTTATGAAGGCTGTTGATACACACGCTGACCTTCTTCGTGAATCAGCTTCATGTGTAGGTAACGACCACAGATTAGGTGCTAATGAAGCTCCACCGGCAGTTATTTCTATGTTCCTTGGTGAACAGCTTGAAGATGTTGTTATGCAGCTTATTGACAAGGGAGATGCTACAAGCTCAATCCAGAAGGGTAAGTTAAAGACCGGTGCTTCTACTCTTCCTGACCTTAATAAGGATGCTACAGACAGAAACAGAACATCACCATTTGCTTTCACAGGTAATAAGTTTGAATTCCGTATGGTTGGTTCTTCTGACTCTATTGCTCCTGCAAATGTCGTTCTTAACACTATCGTTGCTGAAAGCTTTAAAGAAATTGCCGATGAACTTGAGGGTGTTGAAAACTTTGACATGGCTTGTCATGATATGATTAAGAAGCTCTTCACTGACCACCACAGAATCGTATTTAATGGAAATGGTTATACTGATGAATGGATTGCTGAAGCAGCAAGAAGAGGTTTACCAAATATTCCTTCTATGGTTGATGCAATTCCTGCACTTACAACCAAAAAAGCTATTAATTTATTTGAATCATTTGGAGTATTTACAGAAGCAGAGCTTAAGTCAAGAGCTGAGATTAAGTATGAAGCTTACGCTAAAGCAATCAATATTGAAGCAAAGTCTATGATAGATATAGCCGGAAAGCAGATTATTCCTGCAGTTATTTCTTACACAACAGAACTTGCCAACGCTGTTATCACTGTATCAGAAGCCGGTGTTGATTCTTCTGTACAGAAAGAACTTCTTGATACAATAACAGGTTACTTAAAGGATATGAAGTCTGCTTATGCTAAATTAGTAGATGTTACTGAAAAAGGTTCATCTGTTGAAGGTGCTAAGGAACAGGCTACATATTACAGAGATATAGTTAAGACAACAATGGATGAATTAAGAGCTCCTGCCGATGCTCTTGAAATGATTGTTGACAAAGAATATTGGCCATTCCCTTCATATGGCGACCTTATGTTTGAGGTTTAATTCAAAGAATAATATATTGCTATACATTCAGACTATATGGCATTGGGAAACTTATTTTAGTTTTCCCGATGCTGCCGCAACGGCAGATTATCATATATACAAAGGTCTGCCGGCCGCATAAACAAGACATATATTTTATATATGTACTCATAAATAGTATTCTTTAACATAGAGAAACCCCACTGCTTAGTTGCAGTGGGGTTTCTTTTAATAATATCCATAAAAACTGTCTTATATCTTAAAATCACTTATTAGAATACTTTATTAAAATACCAGTTAGTATTATATGTTAAAATGATTTATCAGCATAATTCGTTAATATTATAATTTATCTTCAAATAAAACCTTTCCGTCTATAAATGTCTTAAACATACATATCATAACTATTGGAAGACTTATCACAAAATATATCGCTTCATTCTGTGTCAAGCCTTTATCTATATAGCTTTGAATTATCATTATTAATCTTTTTGCAAATACTGAAGCTGCTATTATTAATATTACTAACACAACTATAATATCAAGAATAATTCCTATTTTAGCAAGAACTGCTGCGTCTAAAAATGCTTTTGTTATAGGAAATATCAATGATACCATATTATTTTTACTAAAGATTCCTACATTTAAGAAAAACAATATAGGTATCATATACATTATACATCCATATATTATTGCTTTACGGTTATAATACACATATTTTATCTTTTTCATTATTCCTAATACAGATAATATAAGTCCGACAGGGAAAATAACTATACATAATAATGACTTAAATATATCAACTGTCTTCATCTTATTATTAATATATGACCCCCATATCTTTATAAATGAAGCTAAGGCACATATTCCTGCAAGTATTGCTCCTGCCATAGGGAAACATATAATAATAAACGGATATAAAACCATTACCCATTTAATTAATCCCGCATATGCAAAATCAGATTGTGTTAATTTTGTTTGTGAGGTATTACTTTGTACAGGATTGTTTTGAATTAAATTACTTTGTGCCGGATTGCTCTTTACTGTTTCTTCTGTGCTGTCCGTTTTCCCATCTGCCATATCTTCTGTTACCTGTTTAGATTTTTCTGGTACTGTTTCTTGTGTCACAGCTTCTTCTGACGATGTATCCTCCGTCATTATGGCGGTATCTGTTGGTTCTACATCTGTTTCTGCTTCCTGGGCTTCTATTTCAGAGCTTTCCGGTACTGTTTCTTCTGTCACAGTTTTTTCTGACGATGTATCATCTGTCATTGCGGCGGTATCTGTTGGTTCTACATCTGTTACTGCTTCCTGGGCTTCTATTTCAGAGCTTTCCGGTACTGTTTCTTCTGTTACAGCTTCTTCTGACGATGTATCATCTGTCATTTCAGTAGTATCGGCTGATGTTATATCTGATTCCTCTACAGGTGTATCCTGTGTTGTTTCAGCGGTATCAGATGATGCTGAATCTGATTCTGCTTCTTTTGTTGCTTCTTTACTTTCTACAATGACATCAGCCTGCAAATTATGCTGTTGCATATCTTCTGGATTATCAGGCTTCATAAGCTCTGACTCCTCTCTTATTGCTTCTGCCTCTGCGATATTATCTGCACTTGTATCATCCAGATTATCTTCATCAGAACCATTATCGTATATAAATGGTTCAATCGGCTTATCATCTTCTTTGCTGTTTTCCTTTAACACATCCATAAATTCCAATCCGACTATTGAACGGAACATCTCCGGATGCTGATTAAAGCCTTCATATAACTGTTTTGCAACATGCGCATCCGTTATATCAACATTTGTTAATATCTTCCGGATACGCTCCTGTTCTAACAGAGCTCTGCTATAATCCTCCTGTGAATCAAAATCTTCAATACTAAGTGCAACATTTCTAAAATATGCCATTTATTTATCCCCTCATTTGTTATTCAGGATAAACCAACCTTTCCTCTGTTGGATTATCAAGAACTTCTTCTTTAAATTTTTTCATGTATATCTTCGCAAGCTTAAGATTGTTATCCAGATAATTACCACAGTCACGAGGTGAATATCCCGGTATCTCACCTTCATAAGCAAGCACAAAATCAGCGGCTTTCCTTAAAATTCCTATTATATCCTTAGACTGTAAATCGCCTGCAAATATAACATAAAATCCTGTACGGCAGCCCATAGGTCCAAAATATATTGTCTTTTCAGCCCACTCACTGTCATTTCTTAAAAAAGTAGCTACCAGATGTTCTATTGTATGAATCCCAGGATTATCCATAGGCGGCTCCTCATTCGGTCTTGTAAATCTTAAATCAAATGTAGTTATAACCTGCTCTCCAAGATAATCTTTTCTTGATACATACACGCCTGTCAGCAGGTTAAGATGATTAACAGTAAAACTTGCTATCTTATTCATTATTCACATTCTCCTTTTCTGATATTTCAGATATTAATATACTAATCCTCATTTCTGAGCAACTTTGTTGCGAAGAGGCGAAGAAAAATCCGCACAGGCGATTATTCTTCTGCCATCAATGGCCATCTGTGATACCTTGCAGCTTAAATATAAAATTTAACCTTACAAAAATATTTTATAGTTACATATCTATAGCTTCTATTGTACCCTTACCTCAGCTCTTTTTCAAGCATCTTAAACTCATCTTCAAATATACAGTTTCTAATCTGTCCATTCCACAGCTTCTGTCTGCACTCATCAAAATCTATCCACATCACAGATTCAACTTCTTCCTTTTGCAGTTTAAACTCATTCTCATTAAGATAACATTCGTATATATATACTGCGCTTATCTCATGGTTGATAAATGGATTACCGGCAAACTCTGTTTCCATTATACCATTGATATAACCGATAAACTTAAGTTCATCAGGCTTTGCACTAACCCCAATTTCTTCCTTTAACTCTCTTATAGCTGCTTCCATATAGCTCTGACCGGCAGTAAGATGACCTGCAGCAGATATATCGTAACAGCCTGCATAAGAATCCTTTGTTGCAGCCCTTTTTTGTAATAAAATATCAAATTTGTTATTATCTTTTTTTCTAATAAGCCATATATGTGATGTTCCATGTAAATCTCCATCACGATGTACTTCACTTCTGTTTTTAATAACACCTGTAGCCTTACCATCAGGCGTCCTTATATCAAGCATCTCCATTACAATCCTCATTTACTTTAAAAATACAAGCTTTCTGTTTTCATCAAGATTATCTATCTTTAAAAGCTTTATGCCATATATAAACTTACTAAGTGTTGAATATCCATATTCCTTAACCTTAAAATTAGGATACTTCTTATGAATCTTTTGTCCTAACGCCCCAAGCTCAAGACCGCTGCTTCCTGCCTGTCTTACACATTCAATTGCGAAATTAACTACACATTTCTTAACACTATTATCTTCCTTTACACCAACTATTACCGTGTTATTGACCTTTTTAAGATCAAAGCTTTCTATCTCTTCTAAAAAAGTTGAAAGTGAACTGTAGCCATAATTTCTTACGTCAAAGTCAGAATATTTCTTTTGTAATCTGCTTCCTATCTCTCCAAGTCCGGTCTGTCGTCCCTTATTTTCATTCTCCATTATAATCTCTATTATGGCATTTTCTATCATATTCTGCTTAAGAAAATTCTTAGCCTTTCTGCCGGATTTTTTATATTCCTGTTCTTCCTCCTGCTGGTCTAACAATAATTCAAGGTCTGTAAATACCGAGCATGCCGCCCTGAATGAACGCGGAGTCTTATTCTCTCCCATTCCTATTACATCCATTCCTGACTCTCTTAATCTTCCTGCAAGTCTTGTAAAGTCACCATCACTGGATACTATACAGAAGCCATCTACATTATTAGTATATAATATATCCATCGCGTCTATAATTAATGTAGAATCTGTTGCATTCTTTCCTACGGTATTTCTAAACTGCTGTATTGGTGTTATGGAATTTTCCATAAGCTCTTTTTTCCATTTCCCCGCCTGCGGTGCAGTCCAGTCACCATATATTCTTTTATATGTAATTACACCATACTTTGTCATCTCATCTAAAATACTTACTATATATTTAGACGAGATATTATCTGAATCAATCAATACTGCATATCTTTTTTCTTCCATTACTACCTCTTGTTTATATTCATTTCTAGAATTATTAAAATACTAATCCACATTCCACTTGCACTTTCTAATGCCGGAAAAACGTATCAGTATTATTTTTCACACTACTTTTATTATTCTTCTGTCTATGTATCATTGAATATATTTTACATCTGATGCCTTACAATCTTATATTCATTATCATACTGAAAATAAGGACATATCTTTCTCTTGCTGCTTATAAATCTGGAATAATCATCCTCATCCATCTCTATATCACATACATAACCTTCACAATCCTCATCATATATAAGATTGCTGCAATATTCACAACTTGTCTGATCTGACATAAGCTTATCCCTCTTTTCTTATCTGTTCTTTCTGTTTGCCTTAATCTTTCCTGCAACTCCTGTTATATTTTTCATATTCTGAAGTTTTTCAAGCTTCTCCTTATAAGCCTTTAACTGCTCTGTAAGCGGCTGTACTGTTCCAAATATAAACATAAACTTGCTCTTTTGTTTATCTCTTTTAATTGCCTGTGAAAAATCTGCTTTAAATTCATCATAACGGACGATAATATCATTTTCATTGGCATATTTTTTAATCTTATCCACAATCTTAAATGAATATCCCAGGTCGATTATAAATACGCCAAAAAACATTCCTATTACAAATGAGAAAGCAAGGTTATCTGACAGCCAGTTTAATGCTTCAAGTATATATGGATGTACCAGAAAATAATATATCCCGCCAATTAATGCCCATGCAAGTGAAAACTTTGGGCATATTATTCCTTTAATATTGCCCCACTCATCAGTATAATCCCAAAGCTTGACTTTTAAATGCCTGATAAATATAAGACCTGTAATATATTCAATAAATGTCATCATAACTGCCATGCTTATAAATACAAATATTTTTTGCAAAACTATATTGCTTATAAAAGCTTCACTATCCACACTCGCCATAAGATATAATGCTACAAGACCTGTCCCATACAGCGGAAGGTATGGTCCTATAAGAAAACCGGGATTAATCCAACGCCTTTCCGGATTATTCTTTGAAACAAATCTTCTGAATAAAACCTCAAGTCCCCAGCCAAGTTCACACCCGATAAAAAACAAAAAAACTATTTTCAAAAAAAAGTTCATAATTCTCTCCATTCTTAATATTATTTTGAAGTATTCTGTAGCTGCTTCTTATATTCACTAGGAGTTATCTTCTCCTGTCTTTTAAATACCCTCGCAAAATAATTCGCATCATTATATCCTACTGAATATCCAACTTCACTTATAGACATATTGGTTGATAATAATAACTTCTTAGCATTATTCATTCTTACTGATGTAAGAAAATCACCAAAACTCATTCCTAAGTATTCTTTTATAAGCTTCATAAAATAATATGTGCTATAACCTATCATATCAGCCATATCATCAAGCGTTATCTCTTCTGCATAATGTTCTTCAACATATGCTTTTACCTTCTGTATAAGCATCTTATTTCTATCTGAATGTTGACTTGTATAATTTCTTGAATACTCTAATAATTCGTTAAAAAAATGACAAAAGCTCTGTTCATCATCGACTTCGTCACACAGCTTATCTGCATAACTCATAAGCGCATCAGGAGATATCTGTATTATTGCCCTTTTTACAACTGTATACAGCTCTGTAACCATATGTTTATACCCATTATCACTGAAATTCTTAGAAAGCTCAGAAGAAATCTTTGTTATCAGGACATCTGTATTATCAAATATTCCCTGTCCTAAAATATCAGTAAGCTCCTTTTCAAGCTCAAACGGATATGATACAAGATTATCTGTCTGCGCATTTCCATGTTTTCCTGTCTGATATATTGCTGTTGGAAGCTTTAGCTGTGACTCAAAATAATCGCTTATTCTTATATCAACTCTTAATCCCATATACTGTGATGTCTTATCAAGTATACTCCTTACATTCTGCTGTAACGTGCTTTTAGCCAGATTAATATCCATATCAGATTTATCATATTCAACAAAGAAAATTATCTTAATACTGCTTTCAGCTCTTCCTGTTACTATCCTTATATTATAACCTCTGTCAGTATCATTTCCAATATTAATAAGAAGTCTTTCAATAAATTCCTTAGTTATTATATCTTTTTTTACATTACCTGCCATTTTATAATCAGATGAAGTAGTAAAATCCACCTGTGCTGCAACTGCACCTGAAAAATCTATATTAAGTACATTAAGATAATATTCAATATCTTCTTTCTGACAACTGAATTTCTGAACCATTTCAATAAATTCTATCTCATATTGTCTTTTAATTGAGCCCTTATCATCAGATGTATTCTTAAATGCCCTCTCCTGTTCAAGCTGCTGTGTCCATTCTTTCATCTGTATAAGAAATTCTTCCATATCAACCGGCTTAAGCAGCAGTTCCTCTGCTTTTACGGATATTGCTGCCTTTGCATATTCAAATGTATCATATGCTGTAACAAATATTATCTTGACATCTTTATCTGTCTGCCTTATCTTTGCTGCTGCTTCAAGTCCTGTCATACCCGGCATCTTAATATCCATAAATATAATGTCAGGGCTGACCTTCAATGATATATCCACAGCCTCTATACCATTTTCAGCCTCATATATATCATATACATCCTGATATTCCATCCCTATAATCTTTTTCATTGCAAGTCTTTCTATCTGTTCATCTTCTGCTAATAACAACTTATATTTCATCTTTATCCTCATTTCTGAGCAGCTTTGTTGAGAAGAGGCGAAGAAAAATACGCACAGGCTGTTTTTCTTCTGCCATCAGGGCTATTTGTTCTGCTCAGAAACAAATAGCCAGTTCATCTATGAACTTGTGAATAATCAGCATATCAATCTGATTATACATACTATGCCTCCTTACGGTTTCTTATACGGATTGTAAATATTGTTCCCTTATCAGGTATTGAACTTATACATATATGGACACACTCTTCATAAAGCATATTAAGCCTGCTGCACACATTTTCTATCCCAATATGTTCCACATAATTAAACCTCGCCTCATCAATTCTTGTCTTAAGTCTCATAGCAGCAAGCTTATCCTTACTCATGCCTAATCCATCATCTGCAACCGTAAGCACAAGTTCTTCATTAACCTGCTTTATACGGACAAGAATATTACCACCATCAACACATGGTTCTATGCCATGTTTAAATGCATTTTCTACTATCGGCTGTAACGTAAATAAAGGAAGCTCATGCCGGCTGTTATTATCAAGCCTGTTATCTATTGTATAGCTTAATCTATCTCCCATTCTTGCCTGTAAAATATACAGATACTGCTGTATCATATCAATCTCTTCCTGAATAGGAACACAGCTCTGTCTGTTCTTAAGGCTATGTCTTAAAAACTTAGATAATGCTATAATCAGATGGTATACCTTATCATCATTTTCAAGAAATGCCATCTTAGATATGACATTTAACGTATTAAAAAGAAAATGCGGTGTAATCTGCATCTGTAAGCCCTGCATCTTGGCTTCTTTTAATAATTCCTGCATTCTTGCCTGCTCTAACTCATCCTGTGCAATCTTAAGCTCCATGTCATTCTTTTCCTGAAGCTGTTCAAGAAGTGCATTGAAGCTCTCTAACATATCTTTAACTTCCGGCGGCTCATCCTCTATCTCATACTTGACTGTCCGTTGTCGGTTGGCTATCTCTTTAGTCATCCTGACTGTACTGTTAATAACTCTGGTAATATAGCTGCTGAATATAAAATTAATCGCACCGCTTACTATTACTACCATTATCCCCACAAATGCGGTTGTAATCCATAGATTTCTATTATCCTTCTGTACCGTGTCTATATATTCCTTATTGGCTTCTACGCTTATTCTTAATATCTCCTGTGCAAAAGAATTAATTCTGTCTATTGTATACATACAATCCGTATACAACTCATCCTGATATTCTTCTTTATATTTTTCAAAACTATTTTCAAAATATTCTGTCAGATATTGTACGGTCTCGACTCTCATACGCTCCTGTGAAGACAGGACTTCATTATCAACTTCATCAAGCAGCACTTTCATCTTATTAATATTACCCGTTATCTGTCCTGACAGCGTCTGGTCTTTTTCATCATCAGATTTCTTAAGCTCTTTTATTGCTTCTGTATTCTGTGCATTGAGTTCATATATCTGGCTTATCTGTGAAAAATGCTCCAGATAATCAGCACTTTTCCCTGCTGTTTTGCTATTCTTTAATAATACTGCAACAACTATACTGCCTGCCATCAGGCTTAATAATGCGGCAAGAATCATAAGCCTTATACGGATTGACATATTATTAAATTTTTTAATTAAAGCTCTCATCTATTATTCCCCAGTCTGCTCAAAATAATACTTTCCCTTTATGGCATCCGTATAATCTACTATTTTCTGTATAAAGCGTTCACCGTAACGTTCATATTTGTTAGCACCTACCCCATTGACATTAAGCATCTCTTCCTTCGTAAATGGAAGCCTGATACACATATCAATAAGTGTCTTATCTGAGAAAATAATATATGGCGGCATATTTTCTTCCCTTGCAATATCCATTCTTAATGCCCTTAACTCATCAAATAAAGCAAGTCCCTTTGAGGTAAGAATATCTGATGTCCTGCTCTTTTTAGACTTAATCTGTGTAGCCGCTGCCTTCTCCTGCTTTTGAGACCATTTGCAGATTATCCTTGCACTTCCATCAATTATACTTTCACATTCAGGAGTCAGCTTAAGTATTCTATATATATCATTAGTCTCTATAAGATAATCCTGTAACAGAAGCTCTTCTATTATACTCTTAAGCATCGCCTCACTTACACCTTTTCTTAAACCGTAGGACTTCCACCTGTCCACTCTGTATGAACGCAGTCTTGCGGTATTAGCTGCACGAAGTGCCCCTGTTATGACATTAATGCCATATCTTTGATTACCTTCCTGTATGCATTTAATTATATCTACACATATATCAGTAACGTCCTTTTCTTCGTATGTAGTATTACAGTTAGAACAATTCCCACATTCATGCTTATCAGTATACTCACCAAAATAATTAAGCATATACTCTCTTAAACAATTCCTGGTAGTACAATAAAAACGCATCTTTGCAAGTCTTTTTATATCATTTTCCTTAATAAGCATAAGCTCTTCCGGTGTAAATTCTGTATTCTCGCCCTTATTTTCTATTAAAAACTCGCTTATCATAACATCCTGTGGTGAATAAAATAATATACATTCAGCAGCTTCACCGTCTCTTCCTGCCCTTCCTGCTTCCTGATAATAATTCTCAATACACTGAGGCATATTATAATGAAGAACATATCTTACATTAGACTTATCAATGCCCATTCCAAATGCGTTAGTTGCAACTATGACAGGCTTTCTGTCATATATAAAATCTTCCTGATTCTGTTTTCTTACCTCATTAGACAGACCTGCATGGTATCTCGTCGCCGCAATTCCATTATTAAGAAGCATTATATATACATTATCCACATTTTTACGTGTTGCACAATAGATTATTCCACTGTCACCTGAATGGTTCTGCACATATTCAAGTATGTCAATATCCTTATGCTTACTCTTCTTCACTTCAAAATACAGGTTCTTTCTGTCAAAACCTGTTATCATTATCTTTGGATCATTAAGACCTAATATACATATTATATCATCCTTAACCTGTGATGTAGCAGTCGCTGTAAATGCACTTACAACCGGTCTTTTAGGAAAACGCCTGATAAGATTGACAATTTTTAGATAACTTGGTCTGAAATCCTGTCCCCACTGTGATATACAATGTGCTTCATCTATTGTAATCATTGATATATCTGTATTCATGGCAAATTCAAGAAACCTGTTGGTTTCCAGTCTTTCCGGCGCTACATATACAATCTTATATCTTCCAAGCATGGCATTATGGAGCGCTTTAGTTACCTGATTCTCCGTTAATGCACTGTTGATATATGCCGCATGTACACCAGCTTCATTAAGTGCCTTAACCTGATCTATCATTAATGATATAAGAGGTGATACTACTATTGTTATTCCCTGAAGCATAAGCGCAGGAAGCTGATAGCATATTGACTTACCAGCACCGGTAGGCATTATTCCAAGTACATCCTGCCCCTTTAATATGGCATCAACTATCTGTTCCTGGCCTTCCCTGAAGCTGTCATAACCAAATACATTTTTTAACACTTCTAATTTACTCACTCTTTTTCTCCTGTTCCATCATCATCTTCTCGTACTTAAACTGATATGATATAAGCTTCGGTATATAATCAGGCGGCGTACGTCTTCCTGCTTCCCAGTCCTCAACAGTCCTTACCGGTATACCTGTATGTATTGAAAACTCTTTACGGCTAAGTCCATTTTCCTCCCTCAGTCTTTTTATTACAGTTGCTGCATCCATGTGTCTTTTCCTCATTTCTAAAGCAATTATATAATTATCCCATTAAGCAATCTCGCAATGCGTTATATTTATCATAACATATATTATTATAAAACGCAATGCGTGTATTGTCATATGTATCTATATACAATGTCTTATACACAATGAATACTACTCTCAATTTCTGAACAACCTTGCTGCAGCGTATATTTTACACAAAGATTAAACCTTTACTTAGACAATATTGTTCCCCGCCTATAGAAAAATGTGGCATCTCAGACTTCTATTATAATCACCACCATTTACTTATAGACTTCGCCTGATTAATAACATAAAATTTACATAATATTGCAAAAATTTTACATCTGTCTTGTCAGATGTAAATGTAAGTGCTATAATACAACGAAAATAAATTTATTATATAGCGGAGGTAGTCATGGAATCTGTACTTGACCAGATAAAACGTTTAAAAAAAGAAAAAAATGCAGTTATATTAGCTCATTATTATGTCAATGATGAGGTACAGGATATAGCTGATTATATTGGCGATTCTTACTATTTAAGTAAGAAAGCTACAGAAGTCTCTGAACAGGTTATTGTATTTTGTGGCGTATCCTTTATGGGCGAAAGTGCTAAGATTCTTAACCCGGATAAGCTCGTCCTTATGCCCGATAATCTTGCTAACTGCCCTATGGCTCATATGGCGGATATTGATTATATTGAAAATTTACGAAAGGAATATGATGATCTTGCAGTTGTCTGTTATATCAACTCTACTGCCGAATTGAAGGTTCATTCTGATGTATGTGTTACCTCATCTAATGCACTAAAGATTGTCAAAGCCCTTCCTAATAAGAATATTTTCTTTATACCTGATGAGAATCTTGGACGATATATTGCTTCACTCGTTCCTGAAAAAAACTTTATTTTTAATGATGGTTTCTGCCATGTACATAAGAGTATTACAAAGGAAAATGTACTTAAGGCAAAAAAAGCGAAGCCTGATGCGTTAGTTTTGGTACATCCTGAATGTACTATGGATGTATTAGAGCTTGCAGATTATATAGGAAGTACTTCAGGCATTATTGATTATGCTACTAATAGTGATGCAAAGGAATTTATTATCTGCACGGAAATGGGTGTGCTTCATCAGCTTACATTAAAAAATCCGGATAAAAAATTCTATTCTGTTGGCATCCGTCAGTTCTGCCCTAACATGAAAAAGGTTACTCTTGAAAAGGTCCGTGATGTACTTATTAATGAAAATAATGCTGTTGCTGTTTCTGATGAAGTGAGAAAAAAAGCAGGTATTCCTCTTGCAAGAATGTTAGAGCTTGCAAAATAATTATTAACTGACTTAAAGCATATATTACAAGACAGTTGTTATAGTAAAGTATTAAATAAAAATCGAGGATTAACTATGGAAAAATATAAAATCGACTTAAATATCCAGGCTGATATTGTTATTGTAGGAACCGGTGTTTCAGGTTTATATGCTGCGCTTAATCTTCCACACGATAAAAAAATCGTTATGATTACCAAGTCAGATCTTGAAAGCAGTGATTCATTTCTGGCACAGGGTGGAATATGTGTTCTTAAAAATGAAGATGACTATGACAGCTATTTTGAAGATACAATGCGCGCAGGACATTATGAAAACAACAAAGATTCTGTTGATATTATGATTCGTTCATCTCGCGATGTAATTAATGACCTTATAGATTATGGTGTTGATTTTAAGAGGACCAAAGATGGTTCTTTAGCATTTACAAGAGAAGGAGCACACTCAACTCCAAGAATACTTTTCCATGAAGATATAACAGGAAAAGAGATTACAAGCCACCTGCTTAATCAGGTTAAAAAGCTTGAAAATGTCACTCTCATTGAAGAAATGACTATGATTGATATTATCGAAAAGGATAATGAATGTTACGGTATCATATGCCGTCCTAATAAAGAACCTAACCGGCTTATTACAATAACAGGCGGCTATACTATATGGGCATGTGGAGGAATTGGCGGATTATTTGATAATTCAACTAATTTCAGCCATCTGACAGGTGATGCACTGGCCATTTCTTTAGAACATGGAATAAAGCTGCAAAATCCTGACTACATACAGATTCATCCTACAACACTTTATTCAAAGACTCCCGGAAGAAGATTTCTTATATCTGAATCAGTCCGTGGAGAGGGTGCCTTACTTCTTAACAATGCAGGTGAACGTTTCGTAGACGAACTTCTTCCAAGGGATGTTGTTGCAAATGCAATTAAGGATATGATGGAAGAAGAAAATAAGCCATGCGTATGGCTCTCTCTTGCGCCTATAGACAAAGAAGATATAATGCATCATTTTCCTAATATATATGAAAGATGTCTTGAAGAAGGCTATGATGCTACTAAAGAGCCTATACCTGTTGTCCCTGCGCAGCATTATTTTATGGGTGGCGTAGATGTCAACCGTTATAGCATGACCAGCATGAACAGATTATATGCAGCAGGTGAGACAAGCTGTAACGGTGTTCATGGCAGAAACCGCCTTGCAAGTAATTCACTTCTTGAAAGTCTTGTATTTGCAAAACGTGCTGCCAGAGATATAATTAAACATATGAGCGATAATAAGAATATTTCTTCACATGACATTGCTCAGGATATAATTAAGTCTATGGATTTTAATATATACAAAGATTATGACAAGCTTACAGACCACTATAAGAAAATTGTCTTAGATGAAATCGAAAGGATGAAGAAAGAACATGAACAGTATAACAATGAAGTTAAATGCAGATAACCTTATAAAGATGGCACTTGCCGAGGATATCTCAAGTGAAGACGTTACAACTAATGCCGTAATGCCTCATTATCAGAAAGGGGAAGTATCACTTATATGTAAACAGGATGGAATAATTGCCGGTCTTGATGTATTTAAACGTGTATTTGAATTATTAGATGATAATACTGAATTTGAAATGTATTGCAAAGACTCAGATAAAGTTACAAAGGGACAGCTTATGGCTGTTATCAGAGGTGATATAAGAGTATTATTATCAGGTGAGCGTACTGCTCTTAACTATCTCCAGAGAATGAGCGGTATCGCAACATATACACATTCAGTTGCAAGTCTGTTAGAGGGAACTAATACTAAACTTCTCGATACAAGAAAGACAACACCTAATAACCGTATTTTTGAAAAATATGCTGTTAAGACAGGCGGCGGCTTTAACCATCGTTATAACCTGTCTGATGGTGTCCTTCTTAAAGATAATCATATTGGTGCTGCAGGCGGCGTACGTGAAGCTGTTACCATGGCTAAGGAATATGCTCCATTCGTAAGAAAGATTGAAGTTGAAGTTGAATCTCTTCAGCAGGTACGAGAGGCTGTTGAAGCAGGCGCTGATATTATCATGCTTGATAACATGACAACTGACATGATGACAGAAGCTGTTAAGATCATTGACGGACGTGCCAAAACAGAATGTTCAGGTAATGTCACTCTTGAAAATATCAAGCGTTTAACAGGCATCGGAGTTGATTATATATCAAGTGGGGCTTTAACACATTCTGCTCCTATAATGGATATTTCACTTAAAAATCTTCATCCTATAGATTAATTTTTATTTTGTTGAACGGGGGCGTAGATGGCGGCAGATTGGTGGTGGTGTGTGATATTTGCACGCTGACTGATAAGCACTAAGTCGCTCTAAAAGATGAGCATATAATAATACTATGCCATTCGGGTCGCAGCAAATGCGGCGTCCTGCCGCTTGCTGCTCGATTGTGCGTCCTGCACAATCGCCCCTATACTATGAAAGCTCATCTTAAGACCGACTAAGTTCTTACCATATGCATACAAATATCACACACCACCACCAATCTGCCTTTTCTACATTTCAAAAAATAATGTGGTTTTGGTATATGCCGAATGTTTCTTTTCAATCAGCTTACATATATTATAACATCAACAATGTATGGGTTATATTCTTGCTGTCTTTACTAGAAGCAGCTTTTCTCCTCTTTTCACCTGCATATCGTCGGGTATTTTTTCTGTCTGTGGGCTGTTTCTTTTTCTTATGGATTCTGTTGTTGTATGATTCTTTCTTGCTATATCCCAGAGTGTTTCCTCACCATTTGCTATATAACCTATTATGCTTGGAAATTTTAAAAATTCATTTTCAGGATATTCACTTAATTCACAATCTATTATTGATCTCACATTATAGGCTTTAAAACAGATAGTATCTAATGATATGCTCCCCTTTATCTCTATCTCGCTTCCTCCTGTCATTACGGCACTTAAATCCTCCACCAATGGATTAATTGTATATTCCATCTTTTCGTAATCATCGCATTTTACCTGTATTTTATGTGAAAATGGTATTGCTGTTTTCATACTTTCCATCGGACGGTTATCATCTGATGTTATATAAAATACGCTTACAACAATCGCTCCATCTACAATAAGTCCTTCATCATCTGATGTTATATCATCTATCTGTGCCATTCCTGTACAGTTACATATCTGTAAAATATTTGTATACTCATCTGTTTTAACTCTCTGTGAAACCCGGCATTTTGAATTATTATGGATAAGAAGCTGTCTTAAAATGGCATCCTTCACCGTTATATCAACCTTTTTTACCGGTGAATATATATCCGTTATTATCTGCTTATCATTCTCTTCATAAGCCCTTACATCTAACTGTATTTCAAGCTCAACTGCTACTTCCCTGTTTTCTCCATCATAATCAGGTTTTATGTCTATATTAGTATTAACTAATGCATATCTTACATAACTAACCATATCAGAATTACAGCCATTTATATCAACAGCACCATCAATATCTTTTACGGTTTCAAACCACTGCACCATACCATCATCCGCTGCACTGTACATAACAAAAACATTAATCTGTCCATTTATAAGAAGCTTATCATTTTCAAGCCTTGTATTAAAACTTCTTATATCAATATCATCCCATAATATCTGCGCCATATCAGGCTTTCCGGCCGTAAGACTTATGTTTTCCTTAATCCTTAAATTGTCTTTCTGGTTTAATGCAAGCTGGCAGTAATTGATATTACTTTTAAGTATCTGTATATCATCCTGTTCTTCAAATTCTTCTACCATGTTTCCTACCAGGACATCTTCAAGCTCTTCACATATAACAGTTATTTCAACAACAGCTTTTACACTTATCTTTCTCGAATTAACAGCCTTTACTGTTATATCTTCAAGTCTTGCCTGTGCTGTAATATATGTATTATCCGCCTCTTCTGAAAGATTGATTTTTTCATTAAAATTAAGGCTTCCCGTCATACTTACCGGATTTTTCTTATCAGCCTGTGACCCTGTATATAACATTGCAAAATCCAATATTCCTATAACATCTGCCTTGTCAGCCACAGCCTTAGCTGATTCAATATGGACGATTCCCCTTTCTTTTACAATATTATCTATATCCGGCTTACTGTCAGGCACATTAAAATCATCATCTAACGTAATCTGCATTACATTGCTGCATTTAATTCTGTTTTCATGGATATTTTCTTTTCTGACTATCAATTAACAATTCTCCTTTATTATATTTATTCAGCCATGTTTAAAGAGCTTATTTGTTGATATAACTATTTTCATTACCCTGTTTACATTACCTTTACATAATTAATATGAACAATTATTGATAAATATGACCGGTTTATACATAAAAAAAGAGCTGCACACTAATTTTTAGTGCAACAGCCCTTATTTGCAATTTTACATATTAAATATTACCGGTTCTTCTCTCTTTTCCATCTTAATTACAATATATGGCGTTGTAGGAATTTCATTTACACTCTCACCCTGAACCGGTCCTATCAGGCTTACATCAGCATATATCGCATTTTTTCCAAGATAAACATCATTAACCCTAATACTGTATCCGCTTGTTTCCTGAGTACCATATCCGGCAACAAGATACGTATATTCCTTAGTTGTGTATGTAAGCCTCAATGTATTCTTCTTTTTTTCTTTTATAAGCTTCATAAGCTCTTCTGGTACATCCTGATTTTCCACAACTGTGTAATCAATTTCAGATACCTTTTTATTGTCATCAGAAATAACTGAACAGCCCATAAGATGCATAATAACTGCAATTAAAAAAACGATTATTATAGAAATAAGCAGCCTTTTTAATGCTTTACATACAGGCTTCTTTAAATGCTTTATCCGTGATAAGCTTTTACCTGACATAACCTGCCATTCCCTGCATTAATCTTATTAAATAATATTACAATGCAACTGCTTTTATTCATATTTTTAATCTGTTTAATTATGTTTAACTGTAGTAACTTTTTTAAGCTTAATAAGTGAACCACTTGTCTTATCTACTTTAAGTACAATATCTGCCATTTCTTTAAGCTCTACATCTTTTAATGTAACTGTTGTATCTTCTATATCTATTTCAGAACCAGCAAGTTTTTCACCTAAATCCTCAATAACATCGTCCTCTTCTAATTCTGAATCAGTCTTATATGCCTCAAAATTAAAGCTCATATCTTCTTCACTGTCAGTTATATTAATTTCATCATTTTCAACACTTTCATCATTCACATCATCTTCTTCAGATTCCGTATCATAAACAATCTCATATTCAAGAGTGATATCATATTTTCCTGCTTCAACATCCGGAAGTTTCATTCTGAATATATCTCCATCTTCATCCTTATCCGCTGTATAATAACCATCAGTATCAAGGTCTTCTTCATCAATATTAACGCCCTTACTATACATAAAATTAATATTGGTATCTGATGTATTATCCCATGCCGTAAGGTCAAACGGATTATTTTCAGCTATATAAATGATAAAATCACCATAAAAATCATATATCTCAAACTTACTGCTTATAAATTCAGGAAGTCTGCTAAATTCATCCATATTGCTTATTAATACAACTTTTCCTGTACATCTGCTGTTGTCATCATAATATATATAATCTCCCCAGTTAGCACCATCATTGTATACATTGTAATTAAGACATCTGTATACCATACTAAGATCGATTATTCTGAAATTCCTGGCATCAATACTTATATCTTCTCCCCATACATATGCCACCGGTACATCAAGCTCATCAACCGCTTCAAGAAGTGGGTAGACAACCTCCTGATTAAAAGTATCGTTATGATAATAATTAAATATTCCACATGTCTCTGCAAGTAATATTGCCGATAATACTGTAACAATTATATTTTTAAATATATGTATTTCGGTAAGTTTATCAACCACACTACAGCATATAAGTATCTGCATAAGATATACAATAATCAGATATCTGTACTCAAAAAACACCTCATCATATAACGTATATGAAAACACGAATACAGCTATATTTACAAATATAACAACATATGGAAGTACAAAATCAAAATTCTTTTCCTTTTCCTTAAGCCTTTTTATACCATTAATAACTGATATGACAAAAAGAATAAACATAAAAAGAATAAAGCCTACAGACAAGATCTGTAATATTCCTCTAAGTGAAAAAAGGCTTACAGCAGTCTCTATTGATATTCCGCAGAACAGCTGGAAATATCCCATTATAAGGCTTCCAAGATTCGTCCAGAAATCATATATTCCTGTAAGAAGCATATTGCTTTCAGGTGAATCAAATGTAAATATATTAGCTGATATTGTCTTTCCCATAAAGCTTAATATAAGCATTACAAGTGAAAATATCATGCCTTTGCTTATCAATACCCTGTAGCTGTTTTCATATAACAGCTTAATAAGATAATATATTATACACGGTACTAAAATAGTTATCGCAACATATACACCACTTGATATGCATGTAAGCATATTTGCAAGTGTTGCAAATATAATTGTAGGAATACATTTCTTATTATGTTCCAGCTTAAATATTGCAAGCAGCAATAACATCATAGCCGTAACCTTAATGCTATATGATGCCTGTTCACCAAATACCATGGCAAAATACGAAAGGTTATTATCTGTAAAATGGTCAGGCGTCATAAATGGACATAAGAAAAATACAAATCCAAGCGCCCTTGAAAACGAGGTAAGTCCTATCTCCTTTAACAGATTATAAAATACTATGCATATAATTACGTCTATAATCAGATTGGCAATACCAAATGATACAAAGATATTTCCTGTGATTCCGTAAATAAGTGCCGCAAGTGCATCCGGTGCATCAAGCCCAAGGGTCGTTGTAAGTGCAAATGTATCAGGAACAAGTGACTTATCTCTCCACATCTCAACTGCATGAAGATATGCCGATGAAGCATCAAAGCCAAGATGATATTGCAAATCAAAAAGATTACAATATATTATTACAGCTGCCTGTACACATATTATTGCAAGCATAAATATAAATATGAATGACTTAGGTGTATATTTACCGTCTTTTTTAAACTGTTCCATATAATCTTTTATATTTATTTTCATTTAATTAATCCTTTTCTTTTTTAACTAAATATATTGTGACTTATATGTTAGGAATATTTTAAATTCCTGTCTAACCGGCATACAATTACCACTATCTTTTTTAAACTACGATTATGCCAACTTATAAAATACATATCTTCCATCATCACTTACCATTGGTGTATTTCCCAGATATTCCGATAATTCCTTTTCAAGCTTAGAAGCACCATCTTCATATCCGTATCTGTCTATGTATATTCTTCAACATCATTTTCCATGCTCTTTACAAAATTATCATCGCTTGTCCATTGTTCGTAATTATGTATATAAGGAATATCTATATGCGGATTCTGTTCCCATATTCCAAAAAGCATAAACAATATTACTGCCATTATGTATGCTGCATGTATCCTTTTATCATCTGTTTTCTTTATTAATTTATACAAAACAACGTTAAATATTATACAAACTGTTGTTATGCAAAAAAAACAATATATACTGATATTCTGTTAAATCCTCTTAATGTCTGTGAAATAAATACAAAAATACTGTACCAAATCCGCCTATCGTTCCAAAAAGAACTGCACATATATTAAGCTCCGAAAGTGCCACTATACGGCTGTATTATATTTTCAAGATATGTTATGCCATGGCTTCTTACCGGCATAATAAGCTGTATAATCTTAAGCGAATAACTTTCCGCATCATACATGCTTCTTAATCTTCCGGCAGTACCTGAACTTCCACCGATAATACTTATTATCTCAGGCATACAGCCTATAAGCATAAATACTATAATAAGCACAATACATACAGCTGACAGCCTGATACAACGAAGCCTTCCTGAACGCAAGGCATTGACAAGTGCTGTTACCACAAGAAAAAAGCATCCAAGAAACTGCCAGTACACAATACCACTGTTGGCTATAAGTGCTGTAAATATAATAGCTGCAATATTTTTCTTATAATGGAAAAATGTCCTGTCAAATACAAGAAATATTAACTCCCTTAACATAATCTCCTGTAACAATTGTGTACAGCTTAACCAAATGGAACAGACATGTCCATGTTCTGTAATCCATAAAAATGTATCAAAAGTGCAGTAGTCATAAGAATGATTACCAATACAGCAATAATATCTTTATAGGTGTTTTTAAAGAACGATATTACCTTTTCCTTCATTAAATGCAATATCCTCTCTGCCTAATAACATCAATTACCCTGTCAACGTACATTTCACATTCCTCGGTACTTCCTGCCTCAACCATAACTCTTACAACAGGTTCCGTACCGCTTTCACGAACAAGAATACGTCCGTTTCCGCCAAGCTCTTCTGTAACTTTGCTTACGGCTTCTTTAACAGCAGCGTCATTTTGAGCTTCTGTCTTATCAGTAACCCTTACATTCTTAAGCACCTGCGGATAGATAGAAAGTGGTGCTGCAAGCTGGCTTAAAGTCTTCTTTCTTCCTATCATTGCCTGCATTATCTTAAGTGCTGTAATAATTCCATCTCCTGTAGTCGCATACTTACTGAATATAATATGTCCTGACTGTTCGCCACCTATTCTGTAACCATGTTCAGACATACATTCATATACATACTTATCGCCTACAGCAGTCTTTTCATATTCAATGCCTGCCGCATCAAATGCTTTATAAAGTCCGAAGTTAGACATAACTGTTGTAACTACCTTATTACCTACAAGCTTATCTCTGTCCTTCATATAACAGCCATAAATATATAAAATATGGTCACCTGTTATAACATTACCATTCTCATCAACACAAAGACATCTGTCTGCATCCCCGTCAAATGCAAATCCCACATCAAGATGTTCTCTCTTAACAAGAGCCTGTAAACCTTCGATATGTGTTGAACCACAGTTCTCATTAATATTAGTTCCATCAGGCTGTGCATTAATTACATAGGTCTTAGCGCCTAAGGCATCAAATACTCCCTTCGCAAGTGACCACGCACTGCCGTTAGCGGCATCAAGACCAATTCTCTTATCCTTAAATGAATATATTGCAAGACTCATAAGATATCCCATATATCTGTTACGTCCTGCAGTATAGTCAACCGTACATCCGATTTTTTCCCTTGTTGCATATGGAAGCTCCTCCATATCACCATCAAGATACTTCTCAATCTCATTAATGACATCCTCTCTCATCTTCTCGCCCTTGTCATTAATAAGCTTAATTCCATTATCATAAAATGGATTATGACTTGCAGAAATCATAATACCACAATCAAAGTCTTCTGTTCTTACAACATATGACACACTTGGAGTAGTTGTAACATGTAAAAGATAAGCATCAGCTCCTGATGCTGTAAGTCCGGCTACAAGTGAATATTCAAACATATAACTGCTTCTTCTTGTATCCTTTCCAATAACAATCTTAGCTTTCCCATTCTCATGGTTCTTTCCATAAAACCAGCCTAAGAATCTTCCTACCTTATAAGCATGCTCAACTGTTAAATTAACATTAGCCTCTCCTCTGAACCCGTCAGTTCCAAAATACTTTCCCATTTTAACTCCAATCTGCCATCCAATGGCATATATTTATATTAATATCATTATATTTTTAATAGTGGATGTTATTTTACTAACAATTCTAATACTATAACATATTTATCCATCTGTCATAATATATGCAGATAATAAACATTCTGTAATCATTCTATAATACTATACATTAATTGATTTTAAAAGTCCATGTTTTTGTATAAATTTGTGATTTGTTGAAAACGGGGTGTAGCAGGGAGCAGTAATGGCTGATATGTAGAATTTGTATGTTGATGGACAAGAACTAAGTCGCTCTAAAGATGCGCTTAGCGTATATCTATACCGGACGTGGCGCTGCAAATGCGGCGTCCTGCCGCTTGCAGCTTGATTGCACGTCCTGTGCAATCACCCATGTGTTTTGTAAGCTCATCTTAAGACCGACTAAGTTCTTCCCATATGCATACAAATTCTACATATCAGCCACTCCTCCCCCCTGCTACATTTCAAAAAACACTATCTATATACGTCATTATATGACGCCTTAAAGTAATCAGCTTCATTAAGGCTGCCATCAAGTGACTTTTTTATAACTTCTGCATATATCTTAGTAAAACGCTGTGCTGTCTCCCCATACATATGACCTTCCCTGTCATAGAAATCTTGTGTTGTCCTGTCAAATGCAGCATAGGATAACAGATTAAAATCATAATATGAAACACCACAATCATCTGCCAGATTAACAATATAGTCATGCGCTGCCTGATAAGAGGCTGTATCCTGTGCAAGAGAATCAGGATCAAGAGGAACTGTTGTAAATACTATATTAATGCCTTTCCGCCTGCACAGATTAACTATTCTTTTAATATATTTGCACTGATTTTTATCAACTTTGCTCTCATCCCACTTTATTCCACCGGTTGTTGACTTTTTATACTCATTATTTCTATATATAAATCCTTTTCCCATATATGTATCATACTTATTCATATTTACAAGGGAAGGGTCGGCAGTCTTATATTCATCAGACAGCTTCTTTTTTATCGTAGTTCCTATCATATAATAGCACTGCCAATAGTTAGTCCACTTAAGAAGAGAGCCTCTAAACTCCTCCTTTATCATCTTTGTAACAAAATATCCTGCTTTATCAGGCGTTGCCGGGTATGCATTGTATATCTGGTTAAATAATATGCTCTCATCATGCTGGTTTACAAGATACTGGTAATCAATATCAAGAATAACCGTCTTAGGTGTATTATTTCTTAATGCATATCTTAATACATAATAAGAATCATAAAAATATTCACCACCCATACACATATTCATTGTATTACCTTCAAGTCTTTCACCAAGCTCCTGCGTAGCAATTCCATATGTACCATGGGAAGCCCCAAGTGTTATAATATCATATCCACCCTTACTGCTCTCATAAAATACCGTTCTTGCAAGTCCAGGCTGGATAAGCATAAAATCAAGCAGCTTATTTATAATAAGTACAATTACGAGAAATATTACTGCCAGACATAACGGCTTTTTCTTTTTCATGTCAAATATCCTACTTTCCTTATTTTTATAATCCCTATCTCTTTATTCTGACATGGTAATCTGTCATCTTATGAATATCCTTATCAGCATTTTCACATCATGTTACCATGGCATAAGCACGAATTTTGCTAAAAACAACCTGTTACAGAATTATTATTGCCCATTTTCTTAATAATAGTGGAGATTAGTGCAAAAATAAGCTCGATAGCTTATTTTATCACGCATAATCAGAACTGTGCATACATAAATTCCGTAGTAGTTCCAACATAACCAAATGGTGCCGTAGCAAATACAAGGCACAGATATATAAGCCATCTGACTACAAGAGGTTTTTCTGCAACAAAATCACGCAGATTAATTCCCTTTTCTTTCATAACACTTGTAATAAATAATATTATTACCGCAACTATAAGCACATACCAGTCCCTCATATTAAGTCCCATTTTAAGCAGGCTTCCATCTGAAAGAACTCTAAAATTAAACTCATAAAATGTTCTTGATAATGCTTTAAAGGATAATTCTGCCGTAGCACATGCATCAAAAAGCCAGCCTATATTTACAAGTATAAATGTCCTTATTATCTGTACGACCTTCCAGCCCTTAGACTGTGTATTAATATGACACTTAGCAGCCCATATTTCATAATAAGGCTTTAAAAGATTACTTAAAGCAATAATTATTCCATTATAAAAACCATATATAATATATTTCCATTCAGCCCCATGCCATACTCCGACAATAAAGAATATCAGTATATTAGCCACGCATATAGGAAGTACACGTCCTATCTTCCTGCCAAATACCTTTCTTGCTTTCTTACCAAACTTTAACATATGCTTTGATATTGAAAATGGATAAAATACATAATCCTTCATCCATGTACCAAGCGTAATATGCCATCTTCTCCAGAATTCTCCGATAGACTTTGAAAAATATGGCTGTCTGAAATTCTCATCCATCTTAATTCCAAAAATCTCTGCGGCACCAATAACAACATCTATTCCACCTGAAAAATCACAATATTCATATATAGAAAATGTAAGAAGTCCAACTATTATATGTACACCCGAAAACACATTAAGATTACTAAATATCGAATTTGCAATTACATACGACCTGTCTGCAAGTATAAGCTTCTTTGCAAGTCCCCACGCAATACGCTGTAAGCCATATTCTACATTTTTCAATTCAAAATCATTGCCATTAAAAAGCTGTGGTGCAAGCCTGTCAAACCTTCCAATAGGTCCTTGTAACATCTGTGGAAGAAATGATACAAATAACGTAAACTTAAATATATTCTTCTCAGGCTCATACTTTTTTTCATATACATCAATGACATAACTCATTGTCTGGAATGTATAAAATGATATTCCCATCGGCATAAGAAGGCTTACATGCTTTGCCGGTATATCTATATTAAAAACTGACATAAGCAGGCTGAAATTAGTAATTGCAAAATTACAGTATTTTAAAAATACAAGGATACCGAAATTACATATCAGACATGCTATAAGCCATCTTTTTCTTATTCTCTTTTCATCACACTTATACATAAATAGTGCCGCTATATAAGATGTAATAACTGTAAAGGCTACAAACATTAATCCTTTAATACTGCTAATTGCATAAAAGGAAAGGCTCATAAGTAATAATATGCACCATCTTATCCTTTTAGGCAGAATATAATATATAATAGCTGTTCCTATTATAAATATAAAAAATCCAACCGAAATAAATGACATTGTATTTTCTCCATTATCTGCTTTTATATCTAAATGAATTTAATCAAATAGCTAATAAATTTTAGCATAATACGTATTTTTATACAATATTTAGTTTATATTTCCAACGCAATTTATATACATTTCACATATATTTCATACTTATTGTGCGTAATATAATAAAAAAGTTCCGGTCAGAACCTTCTGACCGGAATTTTAAATCATCTTCTATCTATACCGCTATCGCAGGCTTAACCTTTCATCTTCTTTACTGACCATGTCTCAACTGTATATGTATTAGACTTATTATATCTCTTTCTAAGGTTCATAAGCTGCTTTAAATATTCCATTGTAACCCTGCCTGAAAGCTTGGATTCACCTTCTGTTCTTTGCTGGAACTTATAAGGTATCTCTATAACTTTCTTATATGTACCCATAGCAAGGACTTCAACCATAATCTTCCATCCTATAGGCTGTAAATCTGCATGCTCAATAACTTCCTTTCTAAACATGAAAAGACCACTTGTAGGGTCAGTAATCTTTCTAAGACATGGCAGCATTACCTGACCAATCTTTCTTGCTGTCCATGATACAAACTTTCTGTACCAGTTAAGGCCACCATCATCACCACCTGGAATAAGACGGCTTGGTATACAAAAATCAGCTCCGCTTTCCATAGCCTTATACATATATTTAAGAACTATCGGCGGATGCTGCAAATCTGCATCCATACATGCAAGATATTCACCCTTGGCAATCTTAAAGCCTCTTAAAACTGCTGTTGCAAGACCTGTTCCATTAGTTCTGTGTTCCATTCTTACTGCCGGAAAATCCTTAGCAACTTCATTAATTACATCAGGTGTATTATCTTTACTGTCATCTATAAATACTATCTCATAATCAATTCCCTTAAGTGCATCATCAATCTGTGTAACAAGATTCCGGATATTTTTACTCTCATTAAATGTTGGTATTACTACTGATAACATTATATTCTCCTTTATACGATTTCAAGTCTTTATGTGTTGCAGTCTGATTAACAGATGCTTCTATCACTGGTTAGTTCGTCACTTAACTTAATAATTATAATACTAAATGTAAAATATAACAAGTATTATTTTACTTTTGCCAATTGCATATGACAGTATTATTCTGCTTTTGCTAATTCCAATAGCCCAGTTCTACACCTTTCTGGTATACTGCAAGCCCCTTTGAATAATATCCGTATGCATTAAGATGTGTCCAGTCTGCTCTTAACTGCTTGGATATCTGACCGTTGCAATACCCCTCCATATCCGCAAATGTTGTATCAAGTCCACAATCACTTAAACCATGCTCTATAAGATATAATCTCATATTAATAAAATGTTCTCCATATGCCTCATGTAATGTAGCCTCCCATGCCGTCTCACCGACACCTGCATCATAATATGGATCATCTGTATCTCCTATTATAATATAATAACTACAGCCTGCATAATTAATCATGGCATCATACTGCCTTACGAGTTCATTAAGATCATCATTCCAGCCGCCATTACTTCCCATCTCTATAATAAGAATATCATTCTTTCTGTCTATTGCCGCCTTTGTATATACTAAAGCACCTTCATTTATCTGCGTACTTCCTGTCTTTATCTCTGTAATAAGTCCTGATGAAACAGACGACCTGGTGTTTTCCTTTTCTTTCTCAACATCTTCTTTGCTTTTATGCTTAAGCTTCTTAAAAAGTATATGTGTCTCACCATTAAATGTAATCTTATACTGCTGTCCATCTATATACACCTTATTAACATTAAGCTCATCTGAAAAACCATAACCGCTATAATCATTAAAAAAGACAAGCTCACCATCCTCTGCTGATACAAGATTAATCTTTTTTGCACCATTTGCCGGAACAGTTACTCTTCTGTCAATCATCATAGGAAGTCCGCCCTGTCTTTCGGCTATCTGCCTGGATGTCTCACCTCCGACCCCAAGATTATATGTCTTAATGCCTGTCATCTGCTCAATAAGCATAGGATATGTCATATAACTTATATCAAGCTCCTGTCCGTCTTTTTGTATACTTGCCGAATTAGTACCATTACCCTCTGTCATACTGTCGCCCCAGCAGGTTATACTCCTTTGTACTCCATCATAAGGAATAACAGAATTATCAAAATTCCTTCCTATAAGGCTTACCGGCAGGCTGTCTTCATGCTTTACATAAATCTCCATAAAGCTTTCTATCTGCTCCTGCGGAAATACCGTACTCTTCTTTGCAGCAAGGCTCATTCCGGGAAATATCCATGCATACGAATCATCATAGTCAAATATATAATTACCATATTCATCATAATTCTCATCGTGTTCCTCATCATCTTCTGAAATTACCGTCGACGGCTGCGGTGTAAGTTTCTTTTCTTCATGATTAACTATAAGAAACTTGGATATTAATATCAGTCCACAAAGTATCGCCGTACATACTATTAAAAATATCCCCCCTGTCAAAGAGTCACTGTACCTTTTCTGCCACCTTAACTTTCTCATGCCAACTGCCTCTTTTCTATATCTCTAACTGTTTTATAACTTTTAATCAGTAATCCATTACCACCTGTAATACATAAGACGTAAACAGCATATAAATTACCTTGTATGAAAATAATATTTTCTATATTAATATTTTACATACTACTATTAGTTTAACTCACAAAGAAAATATATACAAATGAACTTTCTGTGTACTGTATTAATTTTTTATTACAAATATTTTTCAAATTCGCTCGTTTAAAGTTTTTTATTTACATCTGCTTAAATACCTCAACATTTTCTGATAAATCATTACCAACCTTAGCATTATCATACGCCTTCTTCTTAATCACACCAATCGCATCAACCACAGTGCTTACACTTTCAGCTGCCTCATTAACCCCCTTAGTATTATCATCAATTGTTGTTGCAATATCACTTATTCCTGTATTCATCTCAGCCATTGTATTTTTAAGTATCTGTGTATTCTTTGCAAAATCTTCAAGAATATTATTAACCTTTTCTGAATCATCCCTGTATTCGTTAGTTATACCGACAAATTTCTGATAATCCGCAAGTATGCTCTCATCGACATATCTGATAAGCTTTGATGAATCTCCTGTCAGGTCTTCTACGCTTTCTATTACTAACAGGCTTATATCCTGAATATTATTAGCCACCTTGCGACTGTCATCTGCAAGCAGACGTATCTGTTCTGCAACTACTGCAAAGCCTTTGCCTGCCTCTCCGGCTCTTGCCGCCTCTATGGATGCATTTAATGCAAGCATATTTGTCTGTGAAGCTATATTTAATATATCCTCTGTAAGCTCCTGAATTCTTTCAACCTGACGGCTGTTTTCAATGGATTTATTAAGACCTTCTCTTATCTTATTCACCATCTCATTAGTGCTTGCCATGCCATTTTCTGTATCCTGTCTGTATTCAACGGACTTTTCCTGTATTTTTTCAGCTATGTCATTGCCCTGCGTAATCTTATCTGTTACATTAACAATTGATTTGAAAATGTTATCTGCACCGGCACTTAACTGCTCTATAGTAGCCGATACCTCCTGCATGCCTGCTGCCATCTGCTGCATGGCTGCTGATACATTCTGTGCGTTATCATTGACCGAACCTATCTGTTCATCTATATTATCTGATGAAGTCTTAATTGTATCAGAGGCATTTCTTATATCATTCATAATTGACTGTAACTTATCAATAAATATATTTATGCCTGCTACAAGCTCACCAATCTCATCATCTGACTTTACATTAATTCTTGCTGTCAAATCTCCGTTATTATTTTCTATATCCTGTGTTATAGCTCTTAACTGCTTATTTGCCTGCTTTAATGGCTTTACAGTTACCATAAGAAGTACCACAATGGCAATACCCATTACAACCATTATAACTGCAATTACCACATACATCTTTATTGAAAATTCATACTGGTTATTAAGGCTTTGTGATGATTCACTCACCTGATTATTTATAAGATTGTTAAGATTATCTGCCGCACTGTCAAGCCTTGATGTTATACTGTCCTCTCCCTGTGCCGTAAGTGAAAAATAATCATCCATATCTGTACTGTCATTACTTAATACAGACTGAATCTTAGTGCTGTATTCTTCAAATACACTCTTGTAAGCTGAAAGTCCTTTAAGCACCTCTGAATTACCAAATTTATTAATTGCTGTTTCTAATGCACTGAATGTATCCTTTAGTGATGTAATTTCATTTTCCATATTAGTCTTCATATCAGATGCATTATCTGATGATGAACCGGCAGGATTAGAACCCATCGCTGCATTACCGGCAGATGTATTATTTACATTAGTATTATCCGGCACCATCTGCTGTGAGTCTCCTGCCCACTGCGAATCATTCATCGGCTGTGAGCTTTCTGACGTACCATTACCATCCATCTTATTCTGCATTCTGAAAGCTGCTGAACTGTTGGCATATTTTTGTACCTTTTCTATAGCAGTCGATGTATCTGCCATAAGTGCGACCGCTTCCATACATTCATTAGATATCTTATGGCTCTTATTATTCATGCTGTTAATACATAAAAAGCCCATAACAACACTTACAATACCCGTAATAAATAATGCTCCAACCAGCACTAATATTTTTACGCTTATCCTTGCTCTTCTGTTTTTTCTTCCTGTTTTCATCCTGTTGTCTCCTTATCCTCATTTCCTGACAATTCATTTATTGTCCAGTGTTCTATTGAGGATAATTTAACAATGATTTATGGCAGAATTTTGTTAAAATTGTGTTTAAAATTTGAATTTATCAGATTAGGTCTGCGATTCCTCCGGCATTAAAAATGCCTGCTGAATGGAGATTAATATATAAAAAATGGGTACTATTGTAATCTCTTACATATAGTACCCAATAAAATCATTTTTAATATTTCTTTCTGATAATCTTAGCCGCTTCTACCATATTTCTTAAAGCCGCATCAGTTTCTTCTACACCTCTTGTCTTTAATCCGCAGTCAGGATTTACCCATAATTTTTCTTTGTCTATCTTTGTAAGCATGATATCAAGAACATTCACAAGCTCTTCTACTGATGGTACTCTTGGAGAATGTATGTCATATACTCCGGGTCCTGCCTCAGTTTCAAAGTTATTGGCTTTGAGCGCATCTAATATCTGTAAATCTGAACGTGATGCTTCAAATGTTATTACATCTGCATCCATATCATCTATCGCCGGAATTATATCTGTAAATTCACTGTAACACATATGTGTATGTATCTGTGTTTCCGGTTTTACGGCACTGTGTGTAAGGCGGAATGCAGGAATTGCAAAATCAAGATACTGTGAATACCAGTCTGACTTACGCAGCGGAAGTTTTTCTCTTAATGCCGCCTCATCAATCTGTATCATCTTAATTCCATTTTCCTCAAGGTCAAGTACTTCATCCCTGATTGCAAGTGCTATCTGTGATATTGACTCGCTGATTGATATATCTTCTCTTGGGAATGACCAGTTAAGAATAGTAACCGGGCCTGTAAGCATACCCTTCATAACCTTATCTGTAAGTGACTGTGCATATACAGACCACTCAACAGTGATTGGCTTTTTACGGTATACATCACCCCATATAATTGGCGGTTTAACACAACGTGTTCCATATGACTGCACCCATGCTTTTTCTGTAAATACAAATCCACCCAGACTCTCACCAAAATACTCTACCATGTCATTTCTTTCGTATTCGCCGTGAACTAATACGTCAAGACCTATTTCTTCCTGCCATTTTACACATTCAGCAATCTTACGTCTGTTAAATTCAATATATTCTTCCCTTGAAATCTCTCCCTTTCTATATGCAGAACGGTTGTGCTTAACATCCTTAGTCTGTGGAAACGAACCGATGGTAGTTGTAGGAAACTTAACAATTCCAAGTGCTTCTTTTTGCAGCTTCTGTCTTACTGTTCTCTTTGGAAGTCTTACATAGTCATCTTCTGTTATATTTGAAAGTCTTTTCTTAACTTCATTATTATCGCAATCTCTTTTTTCATTAAATAATTTCTGATTTTTTACAAATGCTTCATCATTTTTGTAATCATCACAATCTGCAAGCTTCTTTAACTGTGCTGCCTCTTCAAGCTTCTCATTTGCAAATGCAAAATGTGCTGCAATATCAGGTGACAGCTTTGTTTCATTTTCTAATGTATAAGGTACATGAAGAAGTGAACATGAAGTTGACAATACTACATCTATATTCTTTGCTTTTAATGTATCTAATACAGACAATGTCCTGGCATAATTATTCTTCCAGATATTCTTTCCGTTTATAAGACCGGCAAACAATGTCTTTTCCTGTGGAAACCCGTATTCTTCCACAAGTGCAGCTGTCTGTCTTCCTTCTATAAAGTCAAGTCCTATTCCATCAAAATCCATTTTAATAAGTTCAATGTAAATATCACGTACATCACCGAAATATGTCTGTAAAAGCACCTTGCAATTCTTCTTTGACGAAAGTATCTGCGTATACAGTGTCTTAAATAATTCAATATCTTCATTATCCATATCCTGAACAAGTGATGGCTCATCAAACTGTATATAGCCTATACCACATTCACTACATTTATCAAGCAGGTCACTATATGCCTTAATAACGGCTTCTACATAATCAGAAATCTGTTTTTCACCTGTAAATCTGCACAGCTTAAGAAGTGTATATGCACCTGTGATAACAGATTTTGTTTCTATGCCAAGCTCCTTAGCTTCTTTATATTCATCAAAAAGCTTATTCCCTGTAAGCCTGATATCAGTATCATCTTCTACCTCTGGGACAATGTAATGATAATTAGTATTAAACCATTTCTTCATTGCCAGAGCCTTTACATCTCCTGACTCTCCCTGATATCCTCTTGCCATGGCATAATATGTATCAGATTCTGAAAGCGTCAGACTGCTATATCTTTGTGGAATTATATTAAATAATACTGCTGTATCAAGCACGATATCATAATATGAGAAATCATTGCTTGTGATATAATCAATCCCTGCTTCCTTTTGCATATTCCAGTGTGTCTTACGAAGCTCTTTAGCTATAGCTTCAAGCTCATCTGCTGTTATTTCTTTTCTAAAATATTTTTCTTCTGCAAACTTTAACTGTCTTAATGTTCCAATTCTAGGAAAACCGATTACCGACGTTTTCATTTTTCTTTTTTAGTTCCTCCATATATTTATTGCCAGTTGTAATCACAATATATTACAAATGTCTGTTTAATATCACATTGCTTTAATGTATCTGATAATATTTTTCAATAATACATTTATATTCAGATATCTGTTTCTGACTGGTTTTATTATATTGGAGAAAAACTTTGTTGGGAAATACTTATAAATTGGGGTTGGGTATAGTTTTAAACTATATTAATTCCAAAAAAAGACCGCTGCACTAAGCAGTGACTATAATATATAGTTTTCTTAACACAACAGTCTTCGTTCTAATATTTAATACAATTATTTAAATGCCCTCTCATATATCCCCGCAATATCTTCATCTGTAGTTGGTGCCGGGTCGCAGTTGAATAATCTCTGTGTCGTTGCCCTTGCATTCTTTGCAAGTGTCATGGCATCTTCTTTCTTAATTCCATAATCTGACATCTTAAGATTATCAACGCCACAATCTTTTTGCAGCTTAAGAAGTGCTTCGATAAAATCCTCCGGCTTGTCTGCATCTGTCTTTCCAAGCAGCTTTGCCATATCAATAAATCTGTCATCACACACATGCTTATTAATCCAGAATGTAAAATATTCCTTTGATAACATAATAAGTCCTGCACCATGTGCAAGCTTCGGATGATATGCACTCATCGCATGCTCCATGGCATGTTCTGATATACAAGATGCCACTACCATAGAATAGCCTGACATTGTATTAGCATATGCCATATGTTCCCTTGCCTCTAAGTCACTTCCATTCTTTACGGCTCTTGCAAGATAATGTCCGATATTTTCAATCGCAGAGCGCTGTATCATATCACCCATAATACTATGCTTATTACTTATATATCCCTCTATTGAATGAAACAATGCATCAAAGCCCTGATAGGCTGTAAATACCGGTGGAACTGTTATCATAAGCTCAGGGTCTACTATTGCATATTTTGCAAACATTCCAGCCATTCCACCTATACCAATCTTCTCATCTGTATCAGGGTTAGAAATAACGCCTATTGTATCCACCTCTGACCCGGTTCCTGCTGATGTTGTAATAGCAATCCATGGAAGCATCTTATTAGGAGGTGTCTGTTTACCGCCTGTAGGACAATTAGCATAATCCCACAGATTATCAGATGGCTGTGGAATAAACATCGCAAGATTCTTACCTGCATCCATAACAGAACCTCCGCCAAGTGCCACTACAAAATCAACACCATTTTCTCTTCCTAACTTAGCCCCCTCTTCAATAGCTGACTTTAAAGGATTAGAGCCTATTCCATTATATATAACATAATCAACTCCTGCTTTTTTAAGCTCTGTCTCAGTCTTTTCAAGCGAACCGTTAATCCTGGCAGACCTGCCATTACTAATTACAAGAAGTGCTTTTTTACCCGGCATATCAAGCGTATGCAGCTTACCTAACGCACCACAGCCAAATGTAACATTAACCGGTGAAAAAAAGTTATAACTGCTCATTTCATAATTACTCATAACAATCTCCATTCTACAGGTGTAAATAATATAATCATTGGGGAAATAATGTACTATTTATTTTATTTGCTTTGTGACACCTGCCGCACACAAAAACATATGGAAAGTATCCACATAATAAAATCAACACGACGGTATAATTTCTCCACTACATATTACAAAATATATACCAGTATTTCTCCATTTTCAAGAATATATTTCCAATAAAATATTAACATAATATTAAAACTCCTCATTATTTTTTTACGACACTTCTTCTATCAAGCTGTTATAAAAAATACTTGACGTGCAAAACACTTGGTCATACAATAGTTGCATATACAACAATTGGAGGTGCAACATTAATGTTAAAAAGAATCTTTTCTTATATGAATGAATATAAGAAATATGCCTGGTTAGCACTTATCTGCATAGCCGTAGAAGCCGTACTTGAGCTTATGGTTCCTATGATAATGGCAGACCTTATTGATACAGGTGTGTCAACCGGCGATGATATGTATATCTATAAAAAAGGCTTACAGATGGTTATATGTGCCATACTTGCCCTTATCCTCGGTATAGGAAGTTCAAGATTTTCAGCACTTGCCGGTCAGGGACTTGGTGCCAACTTAAGAAAGGCCGAATATGAAAAACTTCAGAATTATTCATTTTCCAACATCGACCATTTCAGGGTATCATCACTTGTAACACGTCTTACAAGCGATGTAACCAATATACAGAATGCCGTATCAACAGGCATGAGACCATTTGGACGAAGTCCTATAATGCTTATATTTGCAACCTCAGTTGCATTTTCCATTAACCATACACTTGCACTCGTATTCTTTATAGCGCTGCCTATACTTGCGGTCTTACTTATTACTATTATTATACATGTACGTCCGCTTTATTCAAAGATGCAGTCAGCAATTGACCTTGTAAACCGTACAATTCAGGAAAATCTTACAGCAATCCGTGTTGTCAAATCCTATGTGCGTGGTAATTATGAATATGAAAAATTTGAAAATGTCAACAACAGCTTAAAAAATGAATCTGAAAAAGCTTTCAGCCTTGCTGTTTTAAATATGCCTGCAATGCAATATGTAATGTATGGCACTATATTAAGTCTGCTGCTTTTTGGCGGCTATCTTATTAATAAGGGTGAATTAATGATTGGCGAGCTTACAGGCTTTTTAAGCTATGTACTGCTTATCTTAAACTCCCTTATGATGATGTCAAATGTATTTCTTATGATGACACGTTCTCTTGCCTCCGGTGCAAGAATTATGGAGGTCATAGATGAAAAGATTGACATGACGGATGAACTTGCTAAGGATATCACTGTTAAAAATGGTGATATTGAATTTGAACATGTATGGTTTAAATATAAAGAAGATGCAAAAGAATATGTACTTTCAGATGTGTCATTTCATATAAAAGCAGGTCAGACCGTAGGAATTATTGGTCAGACCGGTTCAGCCAAGACCTCACTGGTACAGCTTATTCCACGTCTTTATGATACAAGCCGCGGCACTGTTAAGATAGACGGTATTGACGTAAAGAACTATCCTATGAAGCATCTTCGTGATGCAATAGCTGTCGTTTTGCAAAAAAACACCCTGTTTTCAGGAACACTGTTATCCAATCTTAAATGGGGCAATGAAAATGCTTCCATGGACGAGATTAAAGAAGCATGTCAGATTGCATGTGTCGATGAATTTATTGACCGTATGAGTGACGGCTATAATACCGAGATGGGTCAGGGAGGTGTAAATGTATCAGGTGGTCAGAAACAGCGTCTGTGCATTGCCAGAGCTATTTTAAAAAAGCCTAAGGTACTTATTCTCGATGACTCCACCAGTGCCGTTGATACTGCCACAGAGGCTAAGATTCGTGAGGGCCTTTCTCGCAGACTTCCTGACATGACCAAGATTATCATTGCACAAAGAATCTCTTCCGTAAGACATGCTGACCAGATTATTATTCTTGATAAAGGTTGTATAAATGGCATAGGCACCCACGAAAGCCTTCTTAGCAATAATAAGATTTATCAGGAAATATATGAATCACAAAAGGAAGGAGCAGATTTATAATGGCAAAATATGTAGGATATAAACGTCCAAAGGATACCAAAAAAACTCTTAAACACTTATTTTCATATCTTGGACTTCACAAATGGTCATTTGTCTGTGTTGCCGTCCTTGTATTTATAAGTGCCGGAGCTAATATAGCAGGTACATATCTTCTTAAACCTGTAATTAACCATTTTATCATGCCGGGAGATATGAGCGGGCTTATAAAAGCTGTTACCGGAATGGGGATTATGTATTTTTGCGGCGCCACATGCACACTGTTATATAACCGTCTTATGGTAAAGACTTCGCAGAAAGTAATTCAGGAAATACGAAATGATTTATTTGCACATACACAAAAGCTTCCTCTCAGTTATTTTGATGCACATACACATGGTGAACTCATGAGTCGTTTTACAAATGATGTCGATACTATTCAGGAAGCTATGAATAACAGCTTTGCAATGATTATACAGAGCTTTATAATGCTTACGGGTACAATAATAATGATGATGGTTCTTAGTATACAACTTTCTCTTATCGTCATTGTATTCCTTATTATAATGTTCTTCTTTATAAGATTTAACGGAAAACACAGCAAGAAATATTTCAACCGCCAGCAGGCTGAGCTTGGTAAGATTAATGGCTTTGTTCAGGAAATGGCTGAAGGACAGAAGGTTGAAAAAGTATTTAACCACGAAGAAATAGATTTTAACAATTTCTGTAAATTAAATGAAAATCTTAGAAAAGAATCGACAAGTGCGCTTACATTTTCAGGTATGATGATACCAACTATTGTCAGTCTTTCCTACCTTAACTATGCATTATCAGCATGTGTAGGCGGACTCCTTGCAATCCGTGGACTTATTGACCTTGGAAGCCTTTCGGCATATCTTGTATATGTACGTCAGAGTGCAATGCCTCTTAACCAGTTCACACAGCAGGTCAATTTCCTGTTATCAGCATTATCAGGTGCCGAGAGAATATTTGACATGATGGATACCGAGCCTGAAATTGATAACGGTACTGTATCTCTTTGTAATGCTAATAAATCAGAAGATGGAACACTGACTGAAAGCCCTGTATTTACCGGCACATTTGCATGGAAAGTCCCTGAAATTACCAATGACTCTACAGGACTGGCACATACAGACGATGTACATTACTCATATGTTGAATTAAAGGGTGATGTGAGGTTTAACAATGTAGTATTTGGCTATACGCCACAAAAAAAAGTATTAAATGATATTTCACTTTATGCAAAACCCGGACACAAGATTGCATTTGTCGGTTCTACCGGTGCAGGAAAGACTACTATTGTCAATCTGATTAACAGATTCTATGAGATTCAGTCAGGCACAATAACCTATGATGGAATAGATATTACTAATATTAAAAAAGACGATTTAAGACGCTCTCTTTCCATGGTTATTCAGGATACCCACCTCTTTACCGGTACTATTGCCGATAATATCCGCTATGGCAGGTTAGACGCAACTGACGATGATGTAAGGCAGGCTGCCATTATTGCAAATGCGGATTCATTTATACGAAGACTCCCCGACGGATATAACACCATGCTATATACTGACGGAAGCAACCTGTCTCAAGGTCAGAGACAATTACTTGCAATAGCCAGAGCCGCCGTATCACATCCTCCGGTACTTATTTTGGATGAAGCCACAAGCTCGGTAGATACAAGAACTGAACGTCTTATTGAAAAGGGAATGGATGCCATAATGAAGGACAGGACTGTATTTGTAATAGCACACCGCTTATCAACTGTAAGAAATTCCAATGCAATTATGGTACTTGAAAAAGGTAAGATAATAGAACGTGGAAGCCATGACGAACTGCTTTCCCAAAAAGGACGTTATTACCAGCTCTATACAGGACAATTTGAATTACAGTAATTATTTTATTGACACGGCTATTTGTTTCTGAGCATAACAAATAGCCATTGATGGCAGAAGAAAAATTCGCACAGGAGATTTTTCTTCGCCTCTTCGCAACAATGCTGCTCAGAAATGAGGATTAATATGAAAAAGTTGGATAAATCAGATGTACGACAAAAATTATTCAAAATAGAAATACTACGAAGATGGCTTTTACAGCCGCAGTTTATTGCTCTTGGACTTACTGTCGGTGAGGGACAGCCACGTATTCTTAAAGCTCTTTATACGAAAGGATCTATGATGCAGCGTGAACTCGCTGACATATGTCTTATTGATACCACTACGATATCAAGAACACTTGATAAGATGGAACGTGCCGGACTTATTAAACGTACTTCCAAACCCAACTGCCGCCGCTCATGGCTTATAGAGCTTACACCTGACGGAAGGCGTAAAGCAGAAAATGTTATAGATATTTTTAAAACTACTGATGATACTTTCTGTAAAGGACTTTCCAACGAGGAACTTGAATATCTAATCAATATACTAGATAAAATAGAGGTCAATCTTGAAGATAACATATTGAAAAGTTAATGACAACCAGCTGAAGACGATAGAAGAAAGAGTATCTGCTATTAGCAGCAATTTGCAGCAAAACAAAAGGGGAAGTCTCGGAATCCGCTTGTTTAGCGGGTTACAAGACTTACAGCTTCTACATAGTAACCCACTTCTTTTTACTACCAATTTTACTACTAACAGGCAGTAACAACGTGCAGTTTTCTGCTCTGTTCTGCCACAATCTATAATTTCAGAACATTTTACCATAACCCCGGAAACCCTTGTAAAACAGGACATTGGGGGACAAAATAAGGAGAAACAAAACAATGACAAAAATATTATTCGTATGCCACGGCAACATATGCCGCAGCACAATGGCTGAAAGCGTTATGAATTATCTTATTAAACAGGCTCATCGCGAGGATGAATTTTATATTAATTCTGCTGCTACTAGCCGTGAAGAAATCGGTAACCCACCACACCGTGGAACTGTAGCCAAACTTAAAAGCGAAGGAATACCTGTAATTCCGCACAGAGCCGTACAGATGACTCTTAACGACTATGAAGAATATGATTATCTTATAGGAATGGATACAGAGAATATAAGAAATATGCAGCGTATATCAGGCGGTGACCCTGACGAGAAAATATACAAGCTGCTGACATTTGCCGGCTCAGGAATGGATGTAGCCGACCCCTGGTACACAGGGGATTTTGATGCAACCTATAAGGATGTATTGGCAGGCTGTAAAGGAATCCTTGAAAATCTGTAATGTATATTATAAATTAATTTTTAAATAATTTATAATAATAGAGCTGTAGCATTAAAAAGCATTTATATAATATAGACTACTTACAGAGAGTGTAATATAAAGTGTATAAATTACCGGTAACAAAAACTTACACACTTTATTTGACAAACTCCACTTACAAGTTAATATTAAGTATCTATATCATGTATATCTTCTGATTGCTACAGCTCTATAAAAAATTACAAACTCTGTCCGACTATTAAAAAGAAAATTCACACACCTTACCATATAATCATATTGATTACAAATTTTATTATTTTACTTATCTTCCTTAAGCTCAAATCTAAGATAATCTACATCCTCAAGCTTGTTTTCCTTATCGTGTATTTCATCTAATAAATCATGTCTCTTATTATTAAGCATACATAACCTCTGTAAGAAATATGCTATGATTTTTACGCTTAAAAAGCTTTGTTCCAAGTTCATCTTCAAGCTGCATAAGCTGTCTTGAAAGTGTAGGCTGCGTTACATGCAAAAACTGCGCCGCCCTTGTAATATTCTCTTCTCTTGCAACCATCTGAAAATATCTTAACACCCGTAACTCCATAAAGCCGCTCCTTCCAAACGTATTATATATTTTTCTATCACGAATTCTTCTGTATATATTACATATCCTATCAAAAATATTTTATTCTAAATATCTTTTTTAAACTTTAAAAATATCTTCCAGAAAACATCTTATCTTATAAAATATCTCTATTATATAGTTGATTTATAGTAAAACGATATGTATACTATATTTAAGTACAAGTTAATAATACAAGTTAAAGCTGACTTTAAGTCAATACTTTTAAGTGTAATTTATATTTTTTTAATTTTTTATAATACACTCTTATAAAAAACATTTATGTTAACAGATATTTACAAATTGATATACTGTAAATTGGAGGTGACAAAATATGGTTTATACTGTAGGTGAAATGGCAAAAAGACTCGGTATTCCAGGTTCAACATTAAGATATTATGATAAAGAGGGACTTCTCCCATTCGTAGAACGTTCATCAGGTGGAATTCGTATGTTTCAGGATAAGGATTATGAATGGCTTAAGATAATTGAATGTCTTAAAAAAGCTGGTATGCCTTTAAAAGATATAAAGACATATATTGAACTTTTATTACAAGGTGATGAAACAATACATCAAAGACTTGAGCTTTTTGAAAAGCAACGTGATGTACTCCTTAAACAAATGGAAACTCTGAAACAGACACTTGATGTAATAGATTATAAATGCTGGTTCTATGAAACAGCCGAACTTGCAGGCACTACAAGCTTTGTATCCAATATGTCTATTGAAGAACTTCCTGAAAGATTTCAGAAAACAAAAAGACGATTAACAGGAACTGATGACAATAAATAATTTATCCATATTATTTTACAAGTGTTTTTAACAAATATGTCTTTAATAAACCTGCCTTTAATAAACAGATTTCCTTTATATCAATCACCAACTATGAAAGTGCCTGATATAAAGGAAATCTGTTTTTCTATATACTAATTCCAATGTTATTTATTATTTCTGCCTGTCACAAACCATAACTGTTAAAATAAATATTTAAAAACTACTCAAAATAATATAAATATACATCCTCAAGGTCTATATTATCTTCGACTTTTACCGCTTCATCAGGAAGTGTATCACCTACCAGCCTAAGAGCAAGTCCATTCTTTCTCTGCCTTATGTTACCTACCTTATACTGCTCCTGAAGCTTTCCAACATCTTCAAGCGTACAGGTAAGCTCTGCTACTTTTCCCTGCATTTTTTCTATTAATTCAACCGGAGTTCCTGTTGCAACTATCTGTCCCTTTTTTACAAGTATAACCTTATCAGCAATACATTCAATATCACTTACAACATGTGTTGCAAACAAAATTATCTTATCCTTTGAAAGCTCTGCTATATAATTTCTTATACCTATTCTTTCCTTTGGATCAAGTCCTGCTGTCGGCTCGTCCAAAATAAGAACCTTAGGATTGCCTAGAAGTGCCTGTGCCAGAAGTACTCTCTGCTTCATACCTCCTGAAAAACCGCCTATCTTTTTGTATGCCACACTCGTAAGATTGACAACCTCTAAAAGCTCATCAATCTGCTGTGCTACACTCTTTCCCTCTTCATTCTTCCTTTTAAGTCCTTTTACTTCTGCCATATATTTTAAAAATGCCTTAGGTGAGAAATCCTCATAGAACCCCTGCTGCTGTGGCATATAACCTACAATCGCACGGAACTTTTTGCCAAGCTTTAATATATCCTCTCCATCATAGAGAATATTACCTCCATTATTACTGTCACGGCTGACATTGTCAGTAATAAGATTAATCATTGTACTTTTACCGGCACCATTAGCACCAAGTATTCCATATATCCCAGGCTTAAATGTATATGATATCTTATTGAGTGCCTTTACCGAGCCATAACTTTTTGATAACTCCTTTAATTCTAATTCCATTATGCCGCCTCCATTTCTAACAATTTTAACTTAATTATGAAAAGATATTTAGTTTCACTTAATAGTCAGAACACTTTTATATAATTTCTAAGTTTCTAAATAAATAATTTTAATTTGACTCCTTAAAATACTTATAACTGCCATGATAACTGCATTTATCCACTCTTAAATCATTATCATTAACCTTAAAAATAATCTGCACTCTGTCATCTTGTGTCAATTTACTGTTTAAGACCTTTGGTAACTGATAAGAATACTTTACTGCCCATCCTCCATCATAAGATATTATCTCACATTCAGGATTTCTGATATCAAATTCCAGTAATTCCTTCTCTGATATACTTTTTGCCTGTTCAAAACCATCATCCATCCACTGTTTATATATCTTAGATAATTCTGTCTTTATATCATCAGAAAATATATCCTTACCTGCTGCAGCTCTAAGATTATCATCAAGCCTTAATTTCTGCTTTAATAATTCTTTATTCTCTACTGCTTCCGTACCGGCTTCTACAGCTTCATTTATTGTATTTTCATCAGTTTCCCATACATATGTTTTTGCTCCCTGCGTATATGAATCTGCTTTTGTAACTTGATTCGTTATATCATGATTATCCTTTGTGCTGCCACAGGCAATGCATAAGCTCATTACTGCTAACATCTGTACTAAAATCAATATCTTTTTTTTCATAATATTCTCCATTCTGCAAGCATTTCTAATGCCGGAGGAATCGCGAGCCAAATGTCAGATTTGGCTCTGCGATAAGGGCTACTTTGTGACGCCTGCGGCACAAATAGCCAGTTCACTTATGAACTTGTGATAAAATAAGCTATCAAGCTTATTTTTCACACTAACCCTCATTCCCAAATATTGCCATTATTTTTTTATATTCCAGTCATAATATGTATAAATACTTAATACCACTGCTGATATAATAAATAAAATATATATAATGTATCCTGAAATATTATAATTAAACATTGTAAGCCATCTGTTAATATCACTCTGTACAGGTAATGATAAATATTTCATTAAGGATACCTTGAATACATTGAGTATATATGGAACTAACAGAATCATTCCGATAATAACTGAATGTAAATACCCTGCAAGGTATGATATATTCATTATCAATATTCCTATACTTATAAAAAGTAATACTCTTATAAACTGACAAAGTAATATATATCCTGATATACTTATATTTATTGGAAAACTATTAAACATCCTTATACATTGAACCGGAGCATTTAAAAATTTAATATTATATAAATCTGTTATATTATACCAACTTATAACTGCTGATATTACTCCTACAAGCATACTTATAACAATAACCGTAAACAGCTTGTATCCCCATACACTTCCTCTGTTTTTGCTTATCTTAAGAAGTTTAGTCATTTTAGTCTTTTTTTCTATATTAAAAATATTTGAAAACATAAAAATAATTACAAGAATACATATAAGGTTAATATTTTCCTGCACAGTATTCATCCTGTCTCCAAATATTTCATTATAGGCACCCTCGTCTAATATCATTCCATCTATATCATTATCCTGTTTTAGCTGGTTAAGATAATTAAGCTGACTCGTTATGCTGCCCTGTGCTGTCTTGATATCTGCTATCTGTTTTTTATCATATGCTGATATCTTTTCTTTTGTCTCTAATTGTTCTTTAGTCTGCTCAAGATAATTTATATAGTCGTTGGCCTCTTCAAAAGATGAACTTCCCTCATACTGTGCATAGAAATTCTTGATATATGTATTCTGCCCGTTATAATTTAAGCCCTTATGTATCTTACATGAGGATATAGCTATAATAAATATTACCAGTATCAAAAATACATTCTGCATAAATAATAATTTATGCATCTCAAACATTCCAATATTAAAACTGCCAATCACTCTCTGTACAAGCTGCTCTGCCTTACCTATTAGCTTATCAATTATACTTAATTTTCTTACAGGATATTTTCTTATATACAGTATAATATTGAGTGGTATTCCAATTACAATTAATATTACTGTAAAATACATAAAAGCAGTTATCGTATCAGTTATAAATAAATCCGTTCCCCAGTTGGTATTTTTAAGTGAATCCGCAAGCATTACATCTGAAAAGATATTAAAATACTTGAAAAAATTCAGACTGCTTTTTTCATTAATTTTATAATATAACAGCCACTCTGCAAGTCCAAATAATATTATCTTTACATAAGCTGTTTTATTAGAAGCTGACCACTGTACAAATAAATATATAATAAGACTTATCGCATACATTGCCATTGCAAAGAATATACAATACAAAAGCATGAAATATTTAATACTTATCACATATGGAAAGTTAGAAAATACCTGTGAACATTGAATTACATTATCAAGATATCCTGCCCCGCCATAAAAATATATAAAAATACAAAATACAATAAGATTTATTGCAAATGAATTAATCAATATAATTAAAAAATTAATCAGAAGTCTTTTTAAAACAAGACTGCTTCGTCCGTTATAAGAACACCTTATTAACGTATTAACTGAATTATATTCTTCTTCCTTATAACTTATTATAACAACAGTAATAATTAATATAAAAAGAAAAGGAAGCCATCTGTATTGCATAAATTTATCTATAGCGAGCGTATTAATTAACTTTACCGGAGCATCCGATATTTTTAATGCATCCTGACTGCTCTTTACTATATCCTTATAACTATATGAATCCTCCTCATTAAACAATTCATATTGTGTAAGAGTATCTGCACTTTTTAATGCTCTTAATTTATTATCCTTATATGAACTGATATAACTATATGAAGCATTGAATCTTTGTGTAACATCTAAGACCATCTGCTCATCTGACTGTTTTAAATATTCCTGTACATCAATATTTTCATCCTCATTATACGCTTCTATTAACGATGTATACAGCTTATCTGTATCATCAATTTCATTTTGTATCTGAAATATACATACCCCGATAATAACCACATTAATTAATAAAAGCGAAATGAGGGTCTTTTTTATCACTCTTAATAACTCCATAACCCCCTCATTTCCGGCTATTTTACTTAAACATATTATATGTAATGTTTCTCCAGCTCTTATTGTCCTGTTCTAAATCACACATCAATATCATACATATTCTTGGCTGTTTTTTCCTGTCAGCCGTTATAAGCTCATTATATTTTGTATACCATTCATCTGTAATCTGTGCATTATCTATATCGAATCTGCTCGTTGTTATTATAAGCTTATTATTTATTACCCCTAAATAATCCATTGCAATATAATAACTTGCTATAGACTTATCATTATTTCTTGCTAATTCAATAGTATCTGTCAGATTACCATCTTTTCCCAGCATATAGATATAATTATTGCCTTTTTCTTTAACTGAAATATTAACACCCTGATATAATATTATATTTTTTCCATTAAATCCTGCCAATTCGCAATAATCAGTATCTGCTCTGTTTTTTTCTGTATTACCTTTTCCCTCAAGCATGTAAAATTCTGATACTTCCGATGATTTAATATTTAATTTATTGACTATAAACTCATCATCATATATAGATGTAAAATAAAAATTATCTTCATCATCGTAACAGATATCCCTGTTCCAGTCGCTGATATCTCCACGCACCCCATCTAAATTATTATCAAATGAAATCAATTCATCAACTTTATTATCCTGTATATTAACTGAATCAATACAATATCTTACACTGTCTGAATTTACTTCAACTTTTCTGTTTATATATACTTTTCCCTACCTTGAACACAGGCTTACTATCTGATTATGCTCATTTTCAAAGCTATATTGTGTTATTAACACAGGCTCTTCTTTTTTATCAAGAGAACACTTATATATCCCAATCATATCCTGTCCTGCTATCGTATAAAAAAGCTTTCCGTTATTTACACAAAAACGTGGCATTACGCTGCTTGAACCAACTGATAAACCATTTACAGATAACTGGTTTTCTACTTTCTTATCTCTGCCCCTCTTATCATACGATACCAGATTATCATATTCTGATGTCTGTTCTATCATATAAATCCGGTCTTTATAATACCATATCATATTATCAATACACTCATCATCAGACATATATGCATCACAGGATGTATTAGAATGGTCACACGATGTGTTAGAACATAACGGATATGATATGTTATTATTATTATCATAGTAATATAAAAGTCTTATTTTCTCCATTGACATTGGATAATTGGCAATATAATAATAGCTTCCATTTTCAGCCTCTGCTACAGAAGGCGTCTTATAAAACTGTGGCGTATCCCAATCTGTTATACTCCCCACTGTATTCTTAGATACTGCTTTGCCACAACCGGCAATACCTATGCATATACAGGTTATAACAGTTAATACACTTATTTTTTTGAATAGATGCATGTATTCCACCCCCCTTAATACAATTCTACAACATCCGGAATCAAGGTGTCTTTCTTTTATGCAAAATCACGAACTTGCTCATTTATAGCTTAATATTCTAAATAAACTTCTTTTACCAGTTTATCTTCTGATACAAGTCGACACTGTGTTAGTTTACTATTATCAGAATAATTCTTATTAACGTATTTTTCAAAATCATTAAGTGATATTTTATTCTTATTGTTATCATAAAATACACACTCACTATCAAATACATAAGATTTATTGATTATATCACCATTTTCAGATAAACTATATCTATCAATTGCCTTTAGGCTTTCTGATACATCCGCTGCATATATTATAATATTTTTAACACTAACTGCTGTTTGTGTTTCCTCGGTTTTATCAACAATATTTGATGAATCATTACTATAAGAATTGCCGCAAGCTGATATTGTAATCATACATATAAAGCTAAAACATAAAAAAAGTCTTTTCATTTTATAATCAACCACCATATCATCTTCTCCATTTCAATACCCCTAATTAAAATCTTCTAAGTTTCTTTACATCTTTATTAATCTTTGGTTGATATGTAATTAATGGACAAGCAACATTTGCATAGTGCTTCGCCGCATTAAATACTTCTAAAAATTTATGTATTTATTGTAGCACCTTTTTAATTGTTTTTTGCTAAATGTCATATTTAACCACTTAAATGACACATTTAACACATCATTACTCCATTTCCCCAATATAAAGCATTATTGATATATTAAAAATATTATTTTTATAATCTATTTCTATATTTCCATTATATTTATTAACAATTCTTTTTATATTATCCACTCCATAACCATGCGAGTTGTCCTTAAGACTTATAAATTTTTCGCCTGTTTTTTTGATTGCTCCTGTATATGTATTAATTGATGATATATATAAAATACTATTAAAATATTTCATTTTTAATAGTACTTGTTTATTTTTTGCCATCATTGTATTTTCAAAAGCATTATCAAGTAAATTTCCCATTATAATATTTAAGTCATATGTTTTTATCTGCATATTCTGTGGAACGGATATATTAGTGTCAAATATAATATTTTCTGTTGCCGCCACACTCATATAATAATTAACAATTCCATCTAAAGCAGCATTACCGGTATCAATATATGACTGTGCTTCATTTATATCTCCTGCGAGCATATCAATATATTCATTTATTTCTTTAGTCATTCCTTTCTCTGATAACTCTTTAATCTCTCTGATATGATGTTTCATATCATGTCTTATCGCCCTTATCTTTTCTGCATTTTCTACATTTGCACTTATCTGCTGTTCATATATATCCATCTGTTTTCTAAGTAAAATATTATCTTGCTCATATATAAAACGGTCTGACATAGATACATAAAAACGATATAACATGATATTAACAGCTAATACAACAATTCCGGTAACTACTATAGTAATTCTTGCCATTCCTGTATCATTGGCTATCATATACAATATACATATGCTACAAATTGCAGAAATCAAAAGATAACTCCACTGTCCTGAAAATTCCTCCTGAACCTGTTTTTTATAAACATTCTTTAATACTATTACAATTATGTAAAATAACAATACTGACAAATACATACTTACAAGCTCATAGTTACCATTGTCTGATAATTTAGTAAATAAAAACACCGCTATAACATCTGAAGCGCACTGAATTGCATAACACATTACACTTAACAGTATTGTTTTTTTTAAGCTTCCACTATATGTACAGCCAATTAAAAAAATTGCCATTAAAGATATAACAAGATTAACTGCCATATTATTAAAAAATATATAACAAACCAATGTCATTATATATGAAATTATACATATGCAATTTCTGACTTTATTATTTTTAACATTATTAAATATTGTAAAATATTCAGATATAATAAGAACTCTTATTAATTCCATAAATATATCTGCTATTGTATATTCGTTCCAGCTCATATATTCTCCAGTTTTTAATTAATTCTAAATCAGGCTTCAAAAGTTAAACTGTCGGTATTGCAACATTGTCCGACTGAATATATCTTTATATGACCTGCTTATATTTAATTCATCACCATTATCAAGTATAACCCTGTTTGAACTACATTCCCGTATATGTTTGATATTAATAATATACGACTGATTAATCATTACAAAGTTAAATGGCAGCTTTTCTGTTATATTTTTTAATTTTTCCCTGAATTGTCTCTCAATTCCATCATTTGCTATAATATTTATATTTTTTTTATCACTTTCAAAGTATAATATATTTCCTAATGCAACCCTGTAACTTTTTTTATGGCTCTGATATAAAAATACCCCCTTATCAAGGCCTCGCAACTTCATAAGCTCAGCAATTATTTTTTCTATCCTATCTCTATTAAAGGGCTTAACCACAAAATCAAATGGATGTATTTTAAATAAATTCATCGCATAACTTGTCTTTGAAGATATATAGATTATATTCATATCCATATCCTCTAATTCTTTACGGATGTATTCTCCAACCTGTATACCATTATAACCATCCATCTCTATATCAAGAAACAATATATCAGGTCTTATCTTATCTGATATATCTTCAATAAAATCTTTTCCATTTTTCCATACATATACTTCTATCTCCTCTGCAATATTCCCTGATATATCAATTACAATATTCTCTAACTGAGAACATGCAGAAATCTCATCATCACATATTCCTATAATACAACTCATAACTTTCCTAAGTCCTTAACTATTTTATTCTTTATGTTCCCTATTATTAATAAACCAGTACTTATAGACACAGCCTCTATAATTATCTGTGACCAATAGTAGTATTCCCATATATATAATAAAGTAAATAAGGCACTTATTATTACTACTATTCTTCTGGTTTTCAATTTATAGTACGCATATTCCATATCGTCAAGTTTGTTATTAATGCTATCAACTGGTGCATATCTAATAATATACATACTACACATAACAAAAATAAGAAATTGTACAACTCCACTAATATTCACATATTTAATAACATATAAAGCCAATACATATATAAACAAAGAAATTATTGCACATATTATTCTTTTATCTGCATGATATCCACCTGCATTTTGTCTTAGCGGCATTAAAACAGATAAAAATATTACAGCCTCAAAAAAACTCTTCATATACAATGCAATCAAAAGAGCTATACACCCAGATATTACAATTGTATATAACATCTCTAATCCAAATTTTATTACATTTTTATCAGCTTTATCAAATTTTTTATACCTGCTAATATAATTGTATAATCCCATTGAAATCCCCCTCATATTTTCTTTTTATAACCATAAATGAGATACACTTAATAAATGCTGTCGTTCTTCTTAGATATCCTGAAAATGCATTTGGAAAAATATCAATATTTCATATTCTTTTAAGCACTCCACAGTCCATCTCGCATACCGTATCACATAAAAAGTCTATATCCTCAGTGCTATGATTGGCCATGATAATTGTTTTTCCATCCTGTGCAAGCTTTTTAAATAATTGCCGCATTTCACTAACACCATTTTTGTCCAATCCATTCATTGGCTCGTCTAATAACAATATATCCGGATCTTCCATTAGCGCCTGTGCAAGGCCCAGTCTTTGTTTCATTCCTAATGAATACTTTCCAACATGCTTTTTATTATCAGGATCTAGTCCCACCAGTTTTATTGTTTCCCTTATCTTATCTTTTCCAGCTTTCTTATTAATTGCAGCCAGAAATTTCAAATTATTATATGCACTGTAATTCCCCAAAAAACCAGGATTTTCTATAATTGCACCAATATTATCCAATGCTTTGCTATTCCTGTCCACTTTAATACCATTAATTAATATTTCACCGGAAGATGGTGTTACAAATCCACATATACACTTCATAAGCATTGTCTTTCCAGAACCATTTCTTCCAACCAATCCATGTATCTTTCCCTTTTCAAATGATACTGTAACATCATTAAGGACAATATTAGTACCATACTTCTTTGTGACATTTTTAATATCTATTATATAATCATTATTGCTCATTATATACTACGACCTCCCTCCTGTTACCAGCTGCTACAGCTATAATTCCAAAAATAACAATCATTAATATATACATACACAAAACATAAGTTATTGTTGGATATTGTGTTCTTCCGCCCACATCGATACAACCGATATAATTCCATGATAGTGGTGAAAACTTACACCAGTATGGCTTTCCCTCAACAACTGCATTTAATAATATCAAAAATCCCGTTACAATAATGCTGATTCCTTTAGACTTAGTTAAAATATTAATTGCATATATTAACATTCCTATAAATATAAAACTTAACCACATAAGTATAAATGAGAAAAACATAGCCTGTGCAGGTGTAAAATATCTTATTATTGATGCTGAAATACCAACTGTTGTATACCGTATGTTAAGATTAACCATAATACCTGAAGTTCCGGCATTTCCCAGTACATCACCCCATGTTGTTCCCCATTGCATATATTGAATATTAAATATAATTGTAAGTAACAGATGAAATAACGTATATAAAAAAGAACTGACAATAATATATAAAATCTGCCCCATACTCCATATATTTCTTTTTGTTCTCAACATTACATATGTCTGATTAGTATCAACAAATGGAGCATCACAAAATATAAACACCACCGGTATCATAAATACAATTCTCATGTATCTGAATGCAAATAAAAATGGAAAAATCCATGGATTCATTTTTTGTCCCATATAATTGCATAATACACTCAGATCTTTTGTATAAGAGTATACAAGAAGTGTTGTCATAGCTATACACATAAGTATTCTCCTATTGCCACCCCACTTACGAATATTCTGCATACATATTCTGACAGCTTTCATTTACTTATATCCTCCTTTCAGCAAAATGCTTAAATACCCATGCTGCAAGCAATATATATCCAAGGCATACCATACATGACAAAAGCAGTATATATCCTGAATTCATTCCAAAGAACGCTTTATTTCCTTTCTGTATCTCAAACAGACTTATAGATGTTGGTAAAAAATCCAAAACATTTTCTACAAACATACTGATAAAAAAAGCTGATGTCACTGCTACAAATCTGTTAGGAACTGCTGCCGATAAAGCCATTCCCATAACTGCATACACTCCCGATACCATTGAAAATAAAAATATAAATATAATTACAGCAGCTATAGGATATTTTCCATAAGCTATATCATGAAATACCCTGTATTCATGAATCTGTCTTATTCCCAACCCATTTATTGCTCCACTTATTATTGAATAAACTGATAATCCTGTAAAAGATACAATAAAAGAACTAAAAAAACATGTCGTAAGCTTTGATATTATATAATTTTTCTTTCCACATCTTAGCACATACGGATTAAAATAATTATTACTTATGTCGTCACAAAAACTTGTTGCCATTGGAATGGCTGCTATTATTACTGGAATTTTATTCATATTATTAAATCCGGCAATATTACTTAATCCCTCAAAAACTGTTCTGCTGATTATCTTGCTGCTTCCAGGATTATGTTCCATATACAGACAAATAATAACATATGCAACAACACATATATATATTCTATACGAATGAAAAATGCGCAATAATTCATGACGGTATGCCCCTGCTAATTTTTTCATATAAACTCCTTATTTAAACCCAATATTATTAGACTTATATGTATCCTTATTTTGTGCATTTATAAAGATCATATTTTGTTCATGATCCGTACTGCTGATCCCATCTTTTTCTGCATATAAACTCTTAGTTACAGTACATACCCAGAATGGACTTATTGTTAATGGTTTTCCTTTGTTGCTGCTTCCTGCCAGCTTTGTTGGTAAATATACCAGTTTTATATCATTTATAACCTGTTCATCCAACTGATTATTATACATCAGATATGCAGAAAGCTGTTTAACAATATCATCAATATCCGCAAGCTTTATATTATCATCCGTTTCAACTATATCGTATAAGCTGTATACTTCAAATTTTTCAAAACCATTTCTTCCATACACAACTGTCAGCTTAGTATCAAATGAGGCTTTAGAATTGTCCTTAAAAGAATATCTGGAAATAGGAATTCCTTCAAGCTCTACATCGAATTCCATATAATACACTTCATCTTCATAGTTCCATGTAATCTCATTTATAATCTGACCATCTTTGGTCTTATTGTATCTTAGATTATCTTCATAATTCATCATAACCTTTGTCGCGCTTTCAGAATCAAATGCATAACATACCGGTACATCTTCCGAAAGCTTAATTTCTAAGTTATCACATACTTTCCTGACTTCATCAATAACCTTCTCCTTTGGAAGATTCTCAAGCTCTTCCTGTGGAAATGCTTCTTTTGCATCGTTTTCTTGTTTTGTAACATTTCCAATATATATATTATAATTACGTTCTCCTACTTTTCCTGTATAAAAACTAATTAAACCGGTTCCAATTATTAATTTGCTGTCATCATTATATGTATACACCCTTCTTTCAGAATTATTATCATTATAATCTTTCACTTCTCTATTATTACAGAATATATCTGATACTGCCGTCATCTGTTGTTCTGTCCAGTCTTTATACTGTGCTTTAAATTCCTTTAATGAAATACCACTATAATCAGGTATATCTGCATCTACCGAAACCTTGCTGCTAATCGTTGTATTTATGTGCTTTATATTATTATCTTCATTAACCTGCACTTCTTTTTCTTCACTTCCTGATATAGAACCATCTGGAAATAGCGAACACCCCGTCATCATAAAACATAATACAATTACTAATAATATTTTTTTATACATATAAATCACACCCCCTATTTTTATAAAAGTCTGTTACAATAAGCATACTATACATTAACTTATTGCAACAGACCGTAACAAATACTCAAATATCTTTTATAGTATCCAATCACCACAATGTCTTTAACTTATAAAAGCCAATAAAACAGGTCTTCCCAATTTAATAAATACTCTGCTATACCTTCACCTCCTTAATACAATTCTACAACATATTGAATAAAATACAACATTATACCCACAAACGACATATTTTTACCACAAACGACATATTTTATTATAAAATTCTATAACATTCTACTTACCAATTCAAATATACAGACAATTTAATTATATAAACTACATACATACATCTGCTACAAAGCACTCATTATCCATTCTTATATCTATTACCCCATTATATTTTTCTATTACATCCCTAATATTATTAAGTCCCAAACCATGATTAACTTTATCTGTCTTTAATGTCCCCAGCTTATTAATATCTCTTATTTCACTGATATTAATAGGATTTTTTATTGAGATGTATAACTTTCCGCTCATCATACCAATCTCTATATATATATTTCTTTTTTTAATATCCTCTATACGTTCACATGCCTCAATTGCATTTTTTATAAGATTGGACAAAACAATACATATATCAAACTCTGAAATATCTATATTACGTGGAACGTTTCCCTTTACATCAAAATGTATATTTTCACCAGCCGCCTGCATAATCTGATTAGATATTATTGCATCTATACAACGGTTTCCTGTATAACTGACTACTTCAAATATTGCTGATTCACTTATAAAATCATCAATATACTTTTTTAACCTGTCATCATTAATACTATTGCAATAATCAGACAATACTGCTATATGAGCATTAAGGTCATGCTTAAATTTTCTTAACTGATTATCCTGATTAATTAATCCATTATAATATTCTTTCTGCAATTTTATATATTTTTCATACATCCTGTTACGTTCTTCCGACTTTATCTGTCTGTTTACAATTACTCCCTGCCATATTGTTATTAAGATAAGTACAATACAGACAATAGATATTATAAATCCCATCAGATTATATAAGTTGTTATATCCCGTTACATAAATTAACCTTTGTACAGGTCCTATTAATAATAATGTGCATATAGTTACAATATAAAATAACATATACTGCTTCCAGTCCAGTTTTATCTCTATACATCTTATATTCTTTATTCTTCTAAAAATAATAATTATTATCATTAATACTACTGGTATAATTTCACATATTATTACACTTAACCAATTCTGTGTTATCTCATATTCACTTATATTTAATATCACAGACAAAATAAAAGAACAGCTTACCGCTACAACTGAAATACTCATTATGATAAATGGATATATCAAAAAATGTTTAACTCTTAACTTATCCATTAACAGAAATGGTATTAAAATCATTGATATTACACTTATAGATTCCGCAGTCTTTATACCGCAGCCATATAATATAATCAGATGAATTGTTAATATAAGCCCAACAAATATTACCCACCTGCTTTTATTTTTTGTTAATCTGCAGTTAAAAATCACTACATATCCCAACACATAATTCAATATTTCTGTAATAAGATATATTACGATATCAACAATACTAACTATCATAATCTTATTTTCATCCTATCTCTTCCATAATTAAAGCTCTTAATCCTTACCGTTTCTTTATATTTTCTTCCTATTGGTATCTTTATATCAATATCATTAAAAGTAATATTTTCTGTTATACTTTCTACATTGGCAAGATTAACCATATATGATTTATGAACGCGGATAATGTTATATTTTTCCATCTCATTCTCAATATCACCAAGCTTTTTAGAGCATAAAGCATATTTATAAAATTCTTTTCTTTTTGAATATGTATATATCTCTGTATAACTTCCATCTGCCCTTAAATATAATATATCCAAAAGACTCACTTCTATATTTCTTCCATCAATATCATTCATCTGAAATACAATGTTATCCTTTTTTTCTTTAATAACGATATTTAATATTTTCTCAACATCAGCAATATTCGCCGGTTTTCTTACAAAACCTATTGTCTTAATACTATATGTTTCAAAAAACATATCTGTATGACTTGAAAAATATGAAATCCTCCATATATTATCTGATGTTAATAATCTGTCTTTTAACTCAAGTCCATTAATTCCTGTAAGTTCTATATCAAGAAATAACACATCTATCCTGTTATTTTCTTTATTATCACAATATTTTAATAAAGCTTCTCCGCTGCAAAATATTAACAGTTCATATTCAATACTATATTTTTTTAAATAATTATCACATATATTCCCTATGGTCATATGTTCCTTAACATTATCATCACATACTGCAATCAACATGTTCATATAATTTAATCCCCTCATTTTTCAATTTATCTTGTAAAAATTATTCTTCATATTTACGCAAAATTATTAATTATTTTACACTGAATAATATTAAAATACTTTCTCCAAAGTATTCACGCAACATATAAATAAATTATAACTTATAATTTGCCAAAAACAACCCACTCTGCGTGAATTGCTGAGTTTCTGCGTGAATTGTAAAAAATAGTACGCCGGCAACGGACATTTCCTAAAATATGTGCGTCAATGGCGTACATTTATATACGGCATTAACATACATATTCAGGTAATTATCCATTACCGGCGTATAAATATTTTTATTATTCTAATACTCTGATTTCCAGATATCCGGACAAAGTATTAGTCATTTGGCACATGTTCAACTTCCATATTCTTAGGAAGTACAAGGTTAAGTATTATACTTACAATAAATACAACCGCCAGATACTATATCAACTACTACTGCTCACGGAAGAATACTTCACCTGTCTGTGGGTCCATTCCATCAACTATCGCAAGTGATTCAAGCTGATAACCGAGATTTCTGATAATTCTTCCCCCCTGCTGGAAGCCTTTTTCTATTGCAATACCAATTCCTTCAACTGTACCGCCTGCCTGTGCAACAATAGATACAAGCCCCTGTAATGCACATCCATTTGCAAGGAAATCATCTATTATAAGTACATGGTCATCCGGTCCTAAGAATTTCTTAGATACTATTACCTGATTCTTACACTTATGTGTAAATGACTCAACCTCAGCCACGTATACATCACCTTCAATATTAATGCTCTTGCTCTTCTTTGCAAATACTACTGGCACGTCAAAATGATTAGCAACTATACACGCAATTCCTATTCCTGAAGCTTCTATTGTAACGATTTTGTTAATTGGCTTTCCATCAAAACGCTTCTTAAATTCCTCACCAATCTGATTTAACAGATGTATATCCATCTGATGATTCAAAAAGCTGTCAACCTTTAATACATTGCCTTCTCTTACAATACCGTCCTTTATAATTCTTTCCTCTAAGAAATTCATACTTACCTCCATTATTAAGATTCGTGTCTTTGTGTGATCTAGTATATATTGTACTATATACTTAATCCTGTTTTTATTATTGGTCGATTGTACTATAAATCACAAACTATTTCAATATTTTTCTTATTGTTGTTCCAGAATTTTAAATTCATTCCATAACAATGACTCTAATTTGTTTTTGTGCATTTTATACATTATATTTATTTTTTTGTTTCATTTTTAAGCACAATATGATATAATATGTACAAATATAAGAACTTTATATAATTGTAACTGGACACATACTTACAAAGGTGCATTATTTTGTAACCATATGGCTTTTATTACATATAATGCTTACAGTCTATATTATAATTTACATTATTATTTATAAAACTATATGCCCATAATGTGATTCAGTAATGGTTTTATGGCAGATGCAGTAATTTTATTTATATTTATGAGCTTTTATACCATGCGTTAATATTGATATTATACTAATATTCTATTATATTAACACATTTTAAGAAGATTACTGGTATTAATACATCTGCAGAACGGAGGTTATTATGTCTAAGATTATAACTATCGGTAGAGAATTTGGAAGTGGCGGACATGTAGCCGGACAATTAATTGCCGATAAGCTTGGTATTCCTTATTATGACAATGAACTTATCAGCATGGCAATCAAGCATGGTGGAATTACTCATGGTCGTCCGCTTGATAAGTTTGATGAGAAGAAGTTCAATCCATTTCTATTTGAGAGCAATTATTATGGCAATGAGAATGCACCTAAGGGCGAGCCTATGGAAGAGGTATTATTTAAGTTACAGCGTGATGTAATAATTGATATTGCCAATAACGGTCCTGCCATCATAATAGGCAGATGTGCTGACTGGATTCTTAAGGAAGAGAAGTTTAATGTATTGAGCGTATTTATAAGTGCACCGCTTGAACAGCGTATTGACAGAATTATGGCAAAGTACGATGTTGAAGAGAGTAAAGCTATCTCTCTTATCAAGAAGCACGATAAGAGAAGGAAAGCATATTATAAGTTCCACACGATGAAAGAATGGGGTAATCCTAAGAGCTATGATTACTATTTTAATACAGAAGATTTGTCATTAGAACAGATCGTTGACGAAGTTGTAATGTTATATAATGAATAAATATCAGCTAATATTTTATAAAACATGTAATTATCAGCTAATATTTTAAATTTGTTCATTTACAGATATAATATATGCATAAGCTAATATTTTATAAAAGAATATATATACTGCTATTACATAACATATAAGTATAAACTAATCTATACTAATAAAAAAGCCAGTCTTATGGCTGATTATTCCGTTGAAGATAATCAGCCATATGGCTGCCTTTTTTATTTTTATTATAATATTTACTCTGTTCTTAATGCTGTAACAGGGTCCTTCTTAGCTGCATTCTTTGCGGGAATTAATCCGCCAATAAATGTAAGTACCATGCTAAGTATTATAAGCACTACTGCACTTACCGGTGGAAGTGCCGCATTAACCGCTGTTGAATCCGTTACTGCATGTATAATGCTGTTACATGGAATAAGCAGTAATAATGTAATTGCTATTCCTATAATACCTGAACAGAAACCTATAATAAACGTCTCTGCATTAAACACCTGTGAAATGTTTCTCTTAGAAGCTCCTATTGCACGAAGTATACCAATCTCTTTAGTTCTTTCAAGTACAGAAATATAAGTTATAATACCAATCATAATTGATGATACTATAAGTGATACAGCCACAAATGCAATAAGCACATATGTTATCACATTAATAATTGTTGTAACACTATTCATAAGAAGTCCGACATAATCAGTATAACTGATTTTATCATCCTCTGATGCACCTTCATTATATTTCTTAATACAGTCAGATACTGCATCCTTAGCTTCAAAACTGTCTACATATATATTGATGGCTGATGGTGCGTCCTCGCTTATAACGCCAAAACTATCCATATTATCATCATAATTTCCTGTTGAAATATATGAATTATATATAGATAACAATGTACTATCATCGGGATTCTCAAGGTATGAATCAAGCATAGCTGCCTGCTGTGCTTCTCCCATAGCCATAAGCTGTGTATACATCTGCTGATTATCTGCATATACCATCTGCATCATATTCTTAAACATAGATGCTTTATCACTTACACCAAGATTAGTAAGATATGTTCTGGCATCTGCAATCTTAGCTGCATCATCTGCCGGTGAAAATGCCATACCATTAGTTATATTAATATCTTTATTCTCACGCTGTGCCTTTACAACCTCACTCTTATCTGCATAATCCATAAGGTAATCAGTGAGTGCCTTTGTATAACCTACGGCTTTATTAATAAGTGCATTATCATTGTCATCATTTTGTCTTACAATACCGCTTATCTTAAGCTTTATACCATCTGCTGCCTTATCCTTTAAGCTTGCATTATCAGATACTATAGACTTATAATTGCCATTATCGTCCTTAACATACATATCGCTTGCAGGTAACAGATAATATTCCTTATTACAAATATCTTCATATGATATTTTTTCAGTATCCATTGTAACTTCTTCACCGGCATCTATTCTTTTCATTATCTCTTTATATTCAGATGTTGGAAGTATTCCAAGCTGATATAAAACTGCCGATGATATTTCATTATTCTTATTCATCACAAGAACAGCTTCATCATATGATGATGGCCAGTTACCATATAATACATCGTAAGCATCTGTTACTGCCTGACTTACTGATGCAGAATCACTTCCCGGAAGCAGTTCTGTAAAGTTATTAGTCTTTCCTGTACTTCCTGTCATCATGGTCATGCCATTATCATTTGACATATCAGCCATCATATTGGTTGCTGATGTCTGACTGCTGCTTTTTAAGGTACTTCCATCTGTATTTACAAATGTTCCTTCTGAATCATATGTAAATACATCAAACTTAGTATTATATGAATATACTATTCCATTTTCTCTTATATGCTTTCTAATCTCACTGTCCGGATTATCAAGATACTTCTTAAATTCTGTCAGATTATTCTTTGTAAAGCTTGTTGTTATGCTTGAAGCCATCTCAATATCAGTTCCATTAGAATATACACCATCAAGCTCATGTGTAACGTCTGAATCCTTCATGGATGACTGCCCTTTTTGCATGATACTCGTAAGGTCAATCGTCTGTGCTTCTATGGATATCGGATATGATGTCATAGTACTTTTCTGAATATCTGTTATATATGTGTTGACTCCATTTGAAAATGATAAAATAAGGGCTATTCCTATTATACCTATTGAACCTGCAAATGCGGTCAGAAATGTTCTCCCCTTCTTGGTTCTTAAGTTATTAAATGATAATGATAATGCCGTCAATATAGACATTGAAGCTTTACCCATATTCTTATGCTGTGGCTCTTCAAGCTTTTGTTCTATTTCATAAGGATCTGTATCATCTACAATATGTCCATCCTTAACTCTTACAATTCTTGTAGCATATTCATTAGCAAGTTCAGGATTATGTGTAACCATTACAACAAGTCTGTCCTTTGCAACCTCCTTTAACAGCTCCATAACCTGTACGCTTGTTTCTGAATCCAATGCTCCCGTAGGCTCATCGGCAAGCAGTATGTCAGGATTATTAACAAGTGCTCTTGCTATTGCAACTCTTTGCATCTGGCCACCTGACATCTGATTAGGTCTTTTATGAAGCTGATTACCAAGACCTACCTTTTCAAGCGCTTCCTTAGCTCTCCTTCTTCTTTCCGAACGACTTATTCCTGATATGGTAAGCGCCAGCTCAACATTTGAAAGGACTGACTGGTGTGGTATAAGATTATAACTCTGGAAAACAAAACCTATCGTATGGTTTCTATAAGAATCCCAGTCCCTGTCCTTATATTTTTTAGTGGATATACCATTGATAATAAGGTCTCCACTATCATATCTGTCCAGTCCTCCAATTATATTAAGCATTGTCGTCTTACCTGAACCAGACGGACCTAATATTGCTACAAATTCATTATCTCTCAGGTTAAGTGACACATTATCAAGTGCAGTCTGCACAAGATCACCTGTGACATACTTTTTACAAATATTTTGTATCTGAAGCATTGTCTGATATTTTGCTGCATTGTAAATATTTAATACAGCATCTCCTTCCGATTATTTTATGCCGGTAATATCCAATTCATTTGAATATCAAAACATAACTTGTATTATATACAAATAAACATGAAAATTCTAGCGAAAAAAAATCAAAATATTCTTTTAATATTCATTATAGCTGTTTTATACTTTTCATATAATCAATACATACTATAAATACTCTTTCATATTGGTTTATTTTATGTATACGCATTATTAATCTTCGTAATCCATACACATTCTTACTTCCATAAATGGTCTTACAAATGTATCAGCAACCTCAACATGCGCCGGATTCTTCTGATATGCCTTAAGTGCTTCCTCACTTTCAAGCGTTGAATCTAACATAATATCACAATTAGATGATGCTAACCCATCAATATAGACATTGCATGAAAGTAGTCCTGGAACAACTCCCTTAAGTCCCTCAAGCCCCTTTTTAACGCCCTTTTTAATATCAAGCTTTTCCTGTTCATTCTTTTCTTCTTTAATCTTCCATAAAATAATATGATGTACCATAATAATCTCCATTCCTCAAACGCAGTAACTGTCTGCTTTGTTTTTAATCAGAATTGCGAACGTACTTAGTGAGTTTCGCAATCATCTACTTAGCTGTTATACTGTATACATTTAATAATAAATCATATTCATTCATTTGTATATATATAATTAATAATAAAATATATTTCTGCTTATATATTTTCATATTTTATAATCTTTTATTAACTATCCAAGCACAATTTATATAAACATTTATTAAATTAAAGATAAATATTGTATTGACTTTTAAAAATTAGAAGCTATAATTAAATCAATATTTGAATAACTATACAAAATTTCAACGATGAGAACAGGATTATCTTATAACAGATGTCTTTAAGAGAGCTGCCGGCTGGTGCGAGACAGCAGATATTTTAAGATAATTATCATCTCTGAGAAGCAGGCTGAATCTTAATTAATTAGTCCGGTAATTATATATAGCTAAATTATTAATTTATTTAGCTGTTATACATTATTGAATCTTATTAATGGCAGTAAGCTGTGCCGGAATCCTCCGTTATAGGGAAAGCGTATGAAGTACGTTAAGCGCTGTTAAGTCTATTTTTACTACCAATATTCTTATATTTTTATATTGGTAATAATAATACTTTTCAGAATATGGGTGGTATCGCGGATTTATTCGTCCCTTTCAGATTTCTATCTGAAAGGGACTTTTTTTCTTAGTTTTTTTTCATTGAAGCTTTGTATAAGTTTTCAAAATTTCCAACAATTTTTTTAGGAGGAAGAAAGAATGAAAGCTTTACAGAAATTAAGCAAATTTTTATCTAATTATACTTCTGTAGTAGTTATTGCTATTGCAGTAGTAACATTTTTAGTCCCATCATTTATGAAATGGGTCAACTTCAAACTCTTTGTTGACTTTGTCGGCAATAAATTCACAAGCCAGTCAATAATCATCGGTATTATAATGTTTAGTATGGGACTTACTCTGTCTACTGACGATTTTAAAGAACTTAAAAAACGTCCATTTGATATCTGTATCGGTGCAATTGCACAATATGCGATTATGCCATTTCTTGCATTTGCATTAACAAAAATATTACATCTTCCTGATGCCATTGCTCTTGGACTTATCCTTGTCGGCTGTTGTCCCGGTGGTGTATCATCTAACATCATGTCATATCTTTGTGGTGGTGATGTCGCTTTTTCCGTTGGAATGACTACTGTATCTACTATAATTTCACCAATTATGACACCTGTTATGGTATCTTTACTTGCAAGCGGCGCCCATATTTCAGTAAATGGCATTTCAATGTTTGTATCAATTATTGAAACTGTAATACTTCCTATTGCTGTTGGTTTTACGTTAAATCATCTCTTAGCAAAAAATGAAACCTATAAAGAATTACAGCAGATTATGCCTGGAGTTGCCGTCCTTGGTCTTGCCTGTGTTGTCGGTGGTGTTATAGCTTCCCAGGGAAGCAAATTCTTCACATCAGGTGTATTAATCTTCGTTGCTGTATTATTACATAACGGACTTGGCTATCTGTTAGGCTATGGTGCTGGAAAGCTTACCGGAATGAATGTAGCTAAAAAGAGAACTATCTCAATTGAAGTAGGTATGCAGAATGCCGGTCTTGCAACCAACCTTGCAACAACTACTCCACAATTTGCCTCAACACCAGAATCAGCTATCATCTGTGCTGTATCATGTGTATGGCATTCAATATCAGGTACACTTCTCGCCGGCTTCTTTGCAAGTCTTGATAAGAAAAAGACTGCAAACAATGAATCCGAACAAACGGCTGCATAAAATGTTATAACTTTATAGTCGAATTTTTATCAATAAACAGTGCAATTAATAAACTATGTTATTGATAAAATAAACCGGCACATTAAGAATTAATTACATTCCAATTAAACAGCTACTTAAAAATACAATTTTTGATTATCTGTTTAACCGGAAGTTCCTGATTCCCAATGTGCCGGTCTTTTTTTATTATTCTAATGCGTTTAACGCTTAAATTGTAGCTAAAACTAAACTGTAAATTTATCAGCATTTATAACTGCTGTTACTGATATTTCTTCCATGCCGTCTGTATACACAAAGAGCAAACAGCCAGTACACTTATGAACTTGTGATAAAATAAACTATCAAGCTTATTTTTCACACTATTCTGCATGTCCATTTACAATATTATATACAATCCCTTCATATTCAATCTGACCATTAAATCCAAAATCTACTGTTCCGTTAGTAACCTTCCATAAACCATATTCATTTTCTGAAAGACTATTATATCCAAGATCCAACGCTCCATTCGTTATCTTCCACCAGCCATATTTATTTAATCCTAAGTCATTATATGTATAATCTACCATTCCATTAGTCATATACCACCAGCCGTACTCATTTAATGCCATTCCGGTATATGTAAGGTCTAACGCTCCATTCGTTATATACCACCAGCCATAATCATTTAATGCCATTCCGGTATATGTAAAATCTACTGTTCCATTCGTAAGCATCCACCAGCCATAATCATTTAGAGCCATTCCGGTATAATCATAATCAATATCACCATCAACAAACATGTACCAGTTACCGTCATCACCCTGTTTAAATTCATATAATGATGCATCAGGTATATATACTGTAATATCACATATGGCGGTTACATCTCCACATTGTACTATTATCTGTGTACTTCCCTGAGTATATGCATTTACAAGACCATTTTCATCAACATCGGCTACAGCCGGATTAGAGCTTGTCCATATAATATCCTTCACTGTTGCATTATCAGGATTAACTATAGCTGTAAGCTGTAATACATCCCCTGGCACCAGCTGTGCATTATCATAATTAAGTGTTATTCCTTCTGCAGCTATATTCTGTATTCTCTGTACTGATGAATGTTCAGGAATTTCAGTTACTTTATTACCTGTATTAATATCCTTCCAGTCATATTCACTATACTCGTCCCCAAATATAGTAAAGCTCTTCTTAAGACTGCTGTTATTAATTATATTGACAATATTTTCACAATTAGAAAATGCTTTATCTGACCATATAGTAAGTGTATCAGGCAATTCTATTGTGTCGAAATAACCACCGGTAAATACATGCCTTCCAAGCCTTGTAATACCTGACTGTACTACAACCTTATTAATCCCATAAATATATTCACAACCGCTTATAGGAGATTCACCCTCTTCATAATCATAAGTTCCACCGATTCCAGCCACCGTAAGAACACCATCACTATCAAGTGTGGCTGTAATATTTTTACCTATATCCCATGAAACCTCCTGATTCTCTCTGCCGTAATCATAAAGACACAATGGCTGATATAGCTTCCAGTCTTCCCTTACATCATGTGCTGAATCATAATTACTTATATCTCTTAAAGTTGTCTGACTTATGGCAAGATATGGCGACTTACCATACTCATAAAAGCTCTTATCATAAGTACAGTCAGCTATATACCAGCAGCCGTCGATATTAACACAATTCCATGCATGTGTAGCACTTACAGTTATTATTGTATCAATTCCAAGTCCATTACATAATATCTGGAAAGCCTTTGCATATCCGGCACATACTGTATTCATGTCAAATACTCCATAATCTAATAATGCACTTGCCGCACTTTGGTCAAAATTACCAGCCTGATATGTGACATTTCCACATATGAGATTATGGATTATCTTAACCTTTCCATATGTATCCTCTGCCATCTGTGCCTGCTCTGACCACGCATCTATCACACTATTAAATTGTCTTATATATGCCTGACGTGCAGCTCCATTAGTAAACTCATCATATACTGCAATAGCTGCTGCAACAACCCTTCCATCAGAAGTCTTGCTTACAGACCATTCATTTTTCAAAAAGAAATACTGTGATTCTGTCTGATAGAACAATTCTACAACAAACTGTACCCTTTCGTTAGTAAGCTCAAGATCCTTACAATCTACATTATCTGTATAATATTCATTACCGAATTTTATATTGGATACATTATCTGATGACTCTGCATATTTTAAAGCAGATGCCTCAAGTCTGTCATATAATATCTTCTCATTATCTGCGAGCATATTATAATAATAATCACTTGAATACTTAGACCATTCTGATGAAGCTGAATACAGTCTTGCAATACTCTCTCTTTCATTATCTGCTTCATATGCCGAATCTACAATCTCCGTCTTTTGTATCATTGGCTTAAGTGTGCCAGCATTATCTGCTTTAGTCTGTACTTCCCCTTCATATGACACATTTTCAGCTTCGTTTCCGTATACTGTATTTCCGAAACCTGCTGATGTAAATATCATTACAAATGCAAGAATACATGAGATACATACTGTATACAATTTTTTTCTTCTTAGCATATTTAATTTATCCTCCTGTTCTACATCCTCTTATATAATTTTACCATTTTCTTACTATTGTCCGCAATACTCTTTTATGTCTGTTGGTAATATATAAAATATGACTTAAAAGTAAAAAAGCATACAAAATTACAAGCTATTGTACAATCACATGCATTTATATAAAAATCTATGTTAAATTCCCATATAAAACACGAATTATTACTATATGCTTATAATTTCATATGCTTCAACTTATATTTTAATACAGATACTATTACTGAATAATATTCTGCATACTCTTAAGTCCTATCAAAAGTGTGGAACTGTTATGCAATAAAGCTGATGTTGTAGGCTGTATCAAGCCCGTAACACCGGCAGCTATAAGTCCTGTATTAAATCCGACTATAGTTCTGTAATTCTTTTTAATTCTCTTCATCAGTCCATCACTGATAAGCTTTAATGTAACAAGCTGATACAAATCATCTGCTGAAATAGTAATATCTGCTATTTCCCTCGCTATCTCTGCACCGTCACTTATTGCTATACCGACATCTGCTGCTGATAATGCAGGCGAATCGTTAATTCCATCACCAACCATGATAACCTTTCTTCCCTGCTTCTTTTCATTTTCAACAAATCTTGCCTTATCCTCAGGAAGAACTTCTGAATAATATTCATCGACACCTACACGCTTTGCAATAGCTCTCGCAGTACGCTCACTGTCGCCCGTCATCATAACAACCTTACTTATTCCTGACTTCTTGAGTGAAGTAATAACTGCCTCTGCCTCTTCCCTTAACGGGTCTTCTATGCAGATAACCGCTGCCAGAACATTTTCAATTGCAAGATACAGATGTGAACAATGTGATGGAAGATGTGCAAATAAAGCCTTCTTATCCTCTGGTACAATACATTTTTCATCCTCAAATACAAAATGATAACTTCCAATTACAGCCTTTTTGCCATTGATTGTAGTAGAGATTCCATGAGCTACTATATATTCTACTTTTGAATGCATCTCCTCATGGTCAAGATGTCTTTCCCTGGCTGCCTCAACAACTGCCTTTGCCATTGAATGAGGGAAATGCTCTTCTAAACATGCTGATATACGAAGAAGTTCTTCCGGATTAGTATCATTAAATGACACAACCTTAACAACTCTCGGTGTAGCTTTAGTAAGTGTACCCGTCTTGTCAAATACAATAGTGTCAGCCTCTGCAACCTGCTCAAGGAACCTGCCGCCTTTAACTGTTATATTATACAATCCCGCTTCTCTTATAGCTGAAAGAACCGATACAGGCATAGCAAGCTTTAATGCACATGAAAAATCAACCATAAGCACAGACAAAGCCTTTGTAACATTTCTTGTAAGAAGATATGTAAGTGCTGTACCACCTAATGTATAAGGAACAAGCTTATCTGCAATATGCTCTGCCTTGCTCTCCATCTGTGACTTAAGCTTTTCAGTTTCTTCTATCATTGTTACAATCTTTTCAAACTTAGTCTTTCCACCTGTCTCTTTGACAAGTAAAGTAAGCTCGCCTTCTTCAACCACAGTTCCTGCAAATACTGAATTACCGCTTATTCTTCTAACTGGTTCAGATTCACCTGTAAGTGAAGCCTGATTGACCATCGCCTCTCCGGCAGTTACCACACCGTCAAATGGAATAATATTACCCATATGTACAATTACCTGGTCACCTGTCTTAATCTCCTGCGACGATACAAGTACCTGCTGATCTTCTGTCTTTAACCATACTTTGCCAACATTAAGTGACATAGTCCTTGCAAGGTCATCAACTGAACGTTTATGTGTCCATTCCTCTAACAGCTCACCTATTCCAAGTAAGAACATAACTGAACCAGCTGTATCATAATCACCTCTTATGACTGATACACCAATAGCTGTAGCATCAAGTACCGGAACTTCAATCTTACCCTTTAACAGTGTTGATATTCCCTTAGAAATATATTTAACTGACTTTACTGTTGTTATGCATGCCCTTAACGGATATGGAATAAACAGCTTACTTGCACATCTTAATACAATCTTATTAACAAGCTTTTCCTGATATATTGAATTCTGCTCTCTTCCCGAATTCTCTATAAGTCCTTTTGGAACCTCCACCTCATTATAATGAAATGTCTGTAAAAGTCTTATTATATCAGCTCTTCTGCCAACATATTTAATAGTTGCATCCGCTGTACGCTCGTATACCTTTGCAAATGTAATATTTTTATTTTCATGCAGATAATATAAAAGTATATCTGCCTGTTTAAAACTCATCCTGCTTTGGGCAAAATGAACTCTCATAGTTCCTTTATTTTCATGTAATATCATGAACTTCATATTCATCTACCCCGGCTTTCCGTATTATTCTGTTACTTCTTCCTCATCATCATCAGTTAAAGTAATATCTTCATATTCTGCCTCCTGTGCAGCACGCTCTTCATTGATATTTTTGGCATCTGAATAGATATCCTCAACATTTTCCTGAAGAACGGTAGCTGTCTTCATAACACATTCCTTAGCTCTTAATACTGCTGCTGTACCCTTTGTATATACATTCTTGGCATCCTTGCTTGATAATGCCTTGATACCAGCTGTACCAAATAATACACCTGCTCCGAATAAACCTACCTTGTCCCATTTGATATTTTTTAAATTAAACATAAAAATGCCTCCTTTGATTAACTTCAATTTCATAACATTATATCACATTATCCAAAATATACATGATAAAGTTTCTCAATAACCTCTATGTTGAACACTCATATATAATAATGCCAATGATACTTACATGACTCTTTGTAAATTTATTAAATTCTGCTGCAAAAGCACAAAGCCACGATGCCGGCTGTTATTCAAATGTTATAAATTCCTTAAACACCTTAATTGCATAATTATCTGTCATTCCAGATATATAATCAATGACCGCCTGTATATACACATCCCTGTTTTCAAGTTTTCCATATATCTTATCATTTTTAAATCTTTTATACTTATCTGTCTTATCTTCAGGTATATAATCAATTTCCGTATATGTATATATCCAGTCAAGAAAGCTATCCCTTAATATCTCATATGGCAGCGACTCTATATTTTTTATCGTCTTATCGTAATCATATAATACGGCAAGATTTCTGAATATCCATGAAAGAATCATCTTGCAATAATCCTTATATGCAAGAAACTTACTACTCTGATATATATGAAGATTATTAAATTTTAAAACGTCATCAATAAGCTTTTTATTATCATCACCAAGAACTATTCCACATTCAGGTGAACTTTCACGGCTTATATCCACAATCATGCGGTGCATAAGCGTAGTAGTGTTCATAACTATATTCTCATCTGCTATATCCTTTAATTCTTCAAGATCCTGAGCCGTTATAAATTTAAGACGTATGGCATCTTCTATATCTCTTCCAAGATATGCAATCTTGTCTGCTATTTTAACTGCACACCCTTCCCATGTAGCCGGTTCAAATTGTCCGCTTCTTATAAAATCCCCGTAAAGGTCTATCTTTTTATTGTTTCTGGGTTTTAAGGCTACTGTCTTTAATTCTCCGCAATGTGATATAATTCCATCCCTGACTGCAAAGGTAAGATTAAGATTACGCTCTTTTCCTGTATCATCTGCAAGCAGATCCAGCTTATCAACCATTCTTAAGCTATTTCTTTCATGCCAGAAGTATGCCTCTCCATTAAGATTCTTAAGGTGTTCCCATGAAAAACCTTTAACAATAGTCTCATCATTTTCAACTATACCATTTACAGCAAGGTTATTCAGTATACGTTCGCCTACATGTCCAAATGGAGTATGACCAAGGTCATGTCCTATGGCTATTGCCTGCGTAAGCTCACAGTTTAATCCTAACGCCTGTGCAATGGAATGGCTTACAGATTCCACATGAAGTACATGTTCCATTCTTGTACATATATGATCATTCTCCACATTAAAGAACACCTGCGTCTTGTGCTTCATACGTCTGAAAGAATTAGAATGTAATATCCTTGTATAATCTCTTTCAAATTGTGACCTGTTATCACCGGATGTCACATACATATCTTTCTGTCTTTTTAAAAGCCAGGCGCAGTCTTTATTTTTTTCATCAACCGCTGCCTTTGAAAAACTCTTATTCATATTCCCCTCCATTAAAATCAGACTCTGTTTATATTTTTATTTCATAATAGCATATCATCTGTTTAAAAACAATAATTTTACTATATAATAAAACTGTAAAAAAACCGACCCGGTATATTCCGAATCGGTTATCATGCGGATGACAGGAATCGAACCTGCACTCTCTCGAACTAGATCCTAAGTCTAGCGCGTCTGCCAGTTCCGCCACATCCGCTTTTTAATTAGTTGCATTAAATACACAACTATTATATTATATCAACATCTTAAATAGATGTCAACTAATAATCTGCTATATAATCCGATATATTGTTAATCATTAATAATCTGATGTATTGTTAATCATATGATATATTGTTAATCAATGTGTCATGAACATTAATATATATATATATATTAATGTTCATACCCAATTATACACATCATCATAGACATTAGTGAACTACCCACCGTCTAAAGCCAGCGGGATTGCGGTAGCCCTATTTCAATCTGTCATATTTCCTGTACCGGCTGTTTTATTACCGACCCTGGTATATTTTATGCACATGCTATGTATCATAGTGCTATGTATCATAGATTTAACTCACCTGATAATTAACTATATTGGCAAATTCAGGCTTTGTGCTTGCGCCCCCCACAAGACCACCATCGATATCAGGCTGTGCAAATATCTCTGCTGCATTACTCATATTCACACTTCCACCATAAAGAATCCTTACAGCCTGTGCAGTCTCCTCATCATATATATCACTGATATCTTTCCTTATGGCTGCACACACTTCCTGTGCCTGACCTGTTGTTGCCACATGGCCTGTTCCTATAGCCCATATAGGTTCATAAGCTACTATACATCTTTTTGCATCTTCTTTTGATACCTGTGCAAATGCATTAACTATCTGTATTCTTACAAATTCAAGTGTAATTCCGGCTTCTCTTTGCTCAATAGTTTCACCGCAGCATATTATTGGAATAATATCATGCTCCAGTGCCTTTTTAATCTTCTTATTAATTATCCTGTCATCTTCGTTAAAATACTGACGTCTTTCTGAATGTCCAAGAATTACATATGAAACTCCTGCATCTGTAAGCATATCCGCTGACTGCTCTCCTGTATATGCACCATTTTCTTCATAATACATATTCTCTGCACCAACATAAACTCCTGTATCCTCAAGCTCCTGTGCAACAGGAACTATATCAATTCCCGGAACACATAATATAACATCAACATCAGGATTATCAATCTGTGGCTTAAACTTATCCACCAATGCCCTTGCCTGACTAGGTGTAAGATTCATCTTCCAGTTACCTGCTACTACTTTCCTTCTCATCATATATCCCCTTTTCTATATATAATATTATAATGTTGGAGACAAAATCCCCAACTATGATATATACGGATTGTTTTGTGCTACACACTCCCACTTCTACGCTCCGCTCCGGTTCGAACTAAACCTGTGCCACCGGCACATAGAACCATTCCCAATATTCGCATATTTATATGCTCATATCGAGGCAGGGCACAAGATCATTATCCCACCTATAAACAAACTCATGTGACCCTAGACCTTTTATCCCTGATATCATATCATTAATTTTGTACCTTGTTCTAATTCAAGTACAATCTTTGTTAAAAATATAACATATCATACTGCTAATTTCAATACTATATTTTAACTTTCTTAAAACTTTCTTAAAACAAAACAGGACTATCTACTGATAAAAATATCAATTAACAATAATTTATCAATAAGTAATCCTGTCTGCTTCATATCTAACTATTCTGATTATTATATAAATGCTATTATCTTTGCATAATTTCAAGTATTTTTTTTGCCCTGTAATGCCATGTATGATTATTTATACATTTCTCATATGCATTATCAGCTATGCTTTTGAGCCTTTGTGGTGAAGATAACAGCTCTTTTATCTTTTCAGGTACCTGTGCAATATTATTTAATGAATAAAATATCATATCCTTTCCATCATCAAATGTTTCATTCAGATAACTGCTGCCATCACTTACTGATACAGCACCATTTAACATAGAATTAAATATCCTGTCATGTGCTCCTGCCTTAAACCAGGGCATAATATTAACCGATATCTTAGACTGTGCTATTTTATCAAGACATTCCTGTGAATCCCCCATACCATACAGATAAAGATTCCAAGGACATTTACATTCAAGCTTATCCCAGCCTGCCCCCACTATATGCACTTTTATTCCACTGTCTGCAAGCTGTCTTATAACCTCTGCCCTATATAAAAATCTTACAGACAAATCAACAAATGCAAGATTAGGCATACAATCTCTTAGCTGCATATCATCGAAATCCTCATCAAGTTCTTCCCTGAGACGTTTCTCTAAAGTCTCTTCAATAAGCATATCAGGATTATTATATACCTCATCTACAAGCGAATAATAGAATTTTTTGTAATCTTCATCCATTTCTGCCAGATATTTATCAAAAGTCTCCGGTCTTGTATAATTTCCGGTAAATATCACATCTATCTTTCTGTCTTCCAAAGAAAGCAATGGTCTGTCAACTCCAAACGTATGTCTGTCATACAGGCCTGTACCTGCAAGCGGCACAAAATATGTCTCTATTTCCGGAAAGAAACGCTCAAGATATTTTTTGTGATTCCTATCAATACTTATCTGTGTATAATTCTGCGGAATAAATTTTATATATTTATGATAATAAAACGGATGGTCAACCACCATATTATATATATGTATTCCATACCTGTTCCAAATATTATAAGCCGTTTTGACATATGAAACTGAACCATATACTGCTTTTACGGCTGAAACAGACTCCGAAGCTGCATCTGCATACAAGCCATCCTCTCCTGCAATCCCCTCAAAATTAAATGTAAATGCACCTGTAATTGAATCTGTACCAATCTCGTCTATAAATCTTACCAGCTCATCAGCCGCTTCCTGTCCATATATAAGGTTATACCAATATATCACATAACCTTCCTCTTCAAATGTACGCGCGATTTCCATTGAAAAATATTCAAGAGTTTCTACACCACCCTTAAACATAATAATATATTTCTTATCACACATAGCATCCTCCCATTACCATCTTATACAAAAGCCGAAATACCGGACTATATTATAACCCCAATAAGCCGCTTTTATATAAACAGCAATCTGTGTTATAAATTTCACAATCCGGTATTTCAGCTTTTATAACTTATAAGTTCTATTTTTTATAAATTACATTATTTTTAATATTTGTATTTTTGCTATTTAATTCTTAATACACGCATGGCATTTAATATTGCAATAACTGACACACCTACATCGGCAAATACAGCTTCCCACATGTTGGCCATGCCAAATGCACCAAGAAGCAATATGGCAAGCTTGACAGCAAGAGCGAATATGATATTCTGTCTTGCAATTCTCATCGTCTTTCTTGCAATTATGACAACCTTTGAAATCTTAGTTGTATCATCATCCATAAGAACAATGTCTGCTGCCTCTATTGCGGCATCTGAACCCATGCTTCCCATTGCAATACCGATATCAGCTCTTGTAAGCACCGGTGCATCATTAATTCCATCACCGACAAATGCAACCTTACCCTTAGAACCACTGGCCACATTATTCTTTAACAGTTCTTCTACCTTACTTACCTTATCGGCAGGAAGAAGCTGTGTATATACTTCATCAAGACCAAGCTCATCGGCAACTGCCTCACCTGCTGCTTTTCTGTCACCTGTAAGCATGACTGTCTTTTTAACACCGGCTCTTTTAAGAAGTGCAATTGCCTCTTTTGCTTCTGGTTTAATAACATCGGATATTACAAGGCTTCCCATATATGTGCCATCTTTAGCAATATATATTATAGTTCCTGCTATTTTTTTATTGTTATCCATACTGCCTGCATCTTTATATAAATGTCCATCTTCTCCAGATTGTCCGTTATTATCAGAAATGCTTATTCCATTTTCAAGAAGGAGCTTCTCATTACCTGCAAGCACATGGCTTCCATCTACGCTGACACTAATTCCTTGACCGGATATTTCCTTGCTGTCTGTAACCCGGTCTGTATTAATCTGACCATATTTATCAGAAAATCCTTTCTTGATTGAAAATGCTATCGGATGGTCTGAATAACTCTCTGCACACGCCGCAAGCTCATATAACTGTTTCTCATTGACACCTGCCTGTGGTCTTATCTGCGTAACAACAAATTCACCTTTAGTAAGTGTTCCTGTCTTATCAAATACAACAGTATCAAGCTGTGCCACAGCTTCAAGATAATTACTTCCCTTAACAAGAATACCTGCTCTTGAAGATGCACCTATGCCACCAAAGAAGCTTAATGGAACAGATATTACAAGAGCACAGGGACATGATATTACAAGGAATATACAGGCTCTCTGTAACCAGTCAAACCATCCTCCGCCAAGAATTATAGGTGGAAGAATTGCAAGCACTACAGCCACACATACAACAATCGGTGTATAATACTTTGCAAATCTTGTAATAAAGTTTTCAACATGTGCTTTTCTGGAACTAGCATTTTCAACAAGCTCTAATATCTTAGAAACTGTTGAATCATCAAATTCCTTAGTTGTCTTAACATATAATACACCGCTGCCATTTACACAACCGCTTATTACTTCTGAATCTTTCATTACATGACGTGGAACTGATTCACCTGTAAGTGAAGACGTATCTATCATTGAATCACCTTCAATTACAATACCGTCAAGTGGTATACGTTCTCCAGCCTTAACAACTATAATGCTTCCAACTTCCACATCGTCAGGGTCAACCTGTGTAAGCTTTCCATCAATTTCAATATTGGCATATTCAGGGCATATATCCATAAGATCTGTTATTGACTGTCTTGACTTATTAACAGCATAGCTCTGGAATAATTCTCCCACCTGATAAAACAGCATTACAGCCACGCCTTCTGAATATTCTCCTACTATAAATGCACCAACAGTGGCAACAAACATAAGAAAGTTTTCATCAAATACCTGTCCGTGTGATATATTTCTTAAAGCCTTATATATAATATCCCATCCTATAATAAAATAAGGAATCAGAAATAAAATAAGACCATATGGAAATGTTTCCATAAAATCTGATGAAGCCACATGTTCCATAACCAGTAATCCCGCATAAACTATAGCCGTAACTATAATTCTATATAGCATCTTTTTCTGCTTCTTATTCATACCTACTCCTTTCTGCGGATATTCTATATATTATATATAACGACCGCAAATACTACACAATTCCGGCATTTTATACCTGCTTATAATACCTGTTTAACCATACTCCGGAATCTTATCAATATAATGCCACCATCAGATTAATCTTAATTCAGCGTGACAAAATGTATCCTATACTACACTTTATTACTATACTATTACATAAGAATAACGCAGTCAGGCTCTACTTTCTTACATATATCTACAACCTGCTTCATAATGTCATCAAACTTATCATCCTCAGCATCAATTGTCATCTTCTGTGTCATAAAGCTTACATTGGCATCATTGACACCGTCAATCTTCTTAATGGCATCCTCCATCTTAGCTGCACAATTAGCACAATCAAGATCCTGTAATTTGAATTTCTTTTTCATAGTCTTAAACCTCCATTTTTTACATATTGATATTCATATCTATTCCATAATATGTTCCATACCCATATTAAGAATCTCATGGACATGTGTATCATCAAGTGAATAATACACTGACTTACCTTCTCTTCTGCTCTTTATAAGCTTTGCCTGTCTTAAAACCTTTAACTGATGCGAGATAGCTGACTGGTTCATATTAAGAAGCTGCGCTATATCGCATACACATAATTCCTTAACATGCAAAACATACAGAATCCTTATTCTTGTCTTATCTCCAAATACCTTAAAAATATCTGCAAGACTCTCAAGACATTCATCATCAGGAAGGCTTTTCTTTACTTCACATACAATATTGTCATGAACTTCAAACATATCACAACATTCTGTTTCAAATTTATCCATGATAGCTCCTTTCTAATAACATATGAATACCTGTTCATATGTTCAATATATCACTTTCTATTATAATTTTCAATATAAAAATCAATAATTTTTATTATTGATAAATTTTACTGTTAATTTATGTATAAAAAGACAGCTGATGATATCTGATATTAAGGGTCTGTATCCTACAGCATAACAAATGCAATAATAATAAAATAATAGTAATAATAATATCACCAATAATATTATTTATTATAATCATGCTGATTACCAATACAAACCTTTAATGTCTTTTATATCATCCGCTGTCTGCAATTAATCTAAATCTCTTTTTACAATATTATATCAGCCTCTAATCCTGTTAAAAATATCATTTAAGGCTTCAACATCAAGCTCTTCTGCTTTACCGGCATCGACCTTTGCTGCTGTTTCAGGATCCATTGGAAGCTTTGCTATAGTATCAATACCATTATCAGCCGCTGTCTTTTCTATATCGCTCTTTCCATAGATATAGTGGATATTTCCACAGTCAGGACATTTAAAATATGACATATTCTCAACGATACCAAGTACCGGTATATTCATCATCTTAGCCATATTTACAGCCTTTTCAACTATCATTGATACAAGCTCCTGTGGAGATGTTACAACTATAATTCCATCGACGGGAAGTGACTGGAATATTGTAAGAGGAACATCACCTGTTCCCGGCGGACAGTCTATAAACATACAGTCTGTATCCTGCCACTCTACATTTTCCCAGAACTCTTTAACGGCATTGGCAATAACCGGACCTCTCCATATAACCGGGTCTGATTCATTTTCAATAAGAAGATTAACAGACATTAACTTAATGCCTTCTTTCTTAGTTACAGCAGGATATATTACTGTTCCTGCCTCATCACAGGTTGCCTTTTCCTTAATACCAAATGACTTAGGTATTGATGGTCCTGTAATATCAGCATCGAGTATAGCTGTCTTAAGACCACTCTTAGCAGCCTTAACTGCAAGCATTGAAGTCACAAGCGACTTTCCAACACCACCTTTACCACTTACAACGGCAATAACCTTCTTAACATTGATATTATTTGCATTTCTTACTTTCTGTGGTTCTGTTCTTTCTCCACAATCTGAACCACAGCTTCCACAATCATGTGTACATTCTTCACTCATTTTTCTGCCTCTTTTCTTTATAACTTATAACCTTGATTATTATATCAATATTTATGGAATTTATTTAATCTTTTTCTTTGCTGCCTTTAAAGTAAAGCTTATAACCATTGTAAGGAACAGACATGCTATTATCATCCATTTGATTAATTCAGCCGTTCCCTTAGGACTAAACATATCATAATAGCCCTTGATATAAACTACAATTACGATAAGCGGAAGGATATATGACATATACCCCTTTACCCACACTGGGAAATTAAAGCCTTTTCCATTATCTACTTCTTTTACAAATTTATCAAATCCCCATCCATTCTTTCTTGTACAGAATAATACAAATACAAGACCACCTAACGGAAGAATATTATATGATACAATAAAGTCCTCCAGATCCATTATTGTCGAACCTGCACCCATAGGTGTTATCCCTGATAACACATTATAGCCTAATACTGCCGGCATTGAAAGAATTATTACACCAAATATATTAATAAGCACTGCCTTTTTTCTTTCTATATTCCATATCTCCATTGTCATAGCAATAATATTTTCAAATACAGCTATTACTGTAGATATAGATGCAAATATCATAAATACAAAGAACATCGTTCCCCATATTCTTCCTCCTGCCATGTTATTAAATACATTAGGCAGTGTAATAAATAATAATGATGGTCCTGAATCAGGACGGACTCCGAAAGCGAAACATGCAGGGATTATTATTATACCCGCTGTTATTGCAATAAATGTATCGAGTATTACAATATTTAAGGATTCATTGGTAAGCTTATGATCCTTACCAAGGTAACTTCCAAATATACACATAGAACCCATTCCTACACTTAGTGTAAAGAATGCATGCGTAAGCGCTGCAAATACCACATTACCCCAGCCTTTGGCTGCTGCTCTTTCAATATCAGGCACAAGATAGAACTTAAGACCTTCGGAAGCATTCTGCAATGTAAGCGAATTAATGGCAAGCACTACCATAAGAATCATTAACATTATCATCATTACCTTTGTAATCTTTTCGACACCGTTCTGGACTCCAAGCGAACAGATTCCAAATGCCACAAGAATTACTACAATTGTCCAGAAAATCATCTTTCCCGGTGAGGCAAGCATATCACTGAACTGCTCTTCTATCTGTGTGGCAGAAAGTCCCGAAAGATTACCTACTGCCGAATTGTATGCATAATACATCATCCAGCCGCTTACCATCGTATAAAACATCATAAGAAGATAGTTACCACACAATCCAAACCACTTAGCTCTTCCCCAGTTGCTCTTTTCCGATTCAAGTACCGGAAATGCCTTTGCAATACTCTTTTTACTTCCCCTTCCAACTGCAAACTCACATATCAGAATAGGCCAGGCAATAATTGTCATAAATATAAGATATATTATGAGAAATACCGCTCCGCCATTCTCACCACATATGTATGGAAATTTCCATACATTACCAAGACCTATTGCACATCCTGCCGATACAAGAATAAAACCAAGTCTTGACTTAAAATTCTCTCTTTCTTTCATAAACCTCTCCATTCGTTATATTTTTTGCTATATATAATCACCAGCATATTTTATAATAATAAAAGAGACGGACAAAATACAGCATCCGCCTCTTTTTATATTATTAATTATCAATATATCGATATCAAAGACGTAAGAATATATAAACACTGACTACGTCTCATTTACTGACAGTTCATCAGACACCCGGTCAATGTAATGATTATATGTATAGTTTCTATTGAAACAGGTGTCATTAAAGTGCTTGATATTTTATCATTTATTATAGCCTTTATAACAGATAAATTATATCATAAATTTATATTAGTTTCAACTGTTATTATCTTCTCCTCTTTTACATACTCTTTCGCATGATCTGCGAATTTTTTGATTTTATCATTTTTTTATAACCTGTCCATGAAACTGATATTGCTTTTTGTCATTATGCTTTTTAAAACATCTGCAGCTTTAGTAGTTTTTACTTCTTATACCATGCTGCTTACTGATGTTTGTTACATAATATAATAGTACATAAACATAATTAAAAAAAAACATATCCAGCATCCTGTTTTTTATAGGATACCGGATATAATTCTATTAATTCTTTCTGACTTATTTTCATGATGTCCATATTCATCAAATATACTTGCAGCATTCATAACCAACATAAGATGCTCATGAACCATATGTGCCTTTACCGGTGCCTGTTCAAGTAGATTCCCGTGATTTATCCCCTCCTGTTCACCATTAAGGAGATAAACAGCTGCATTTCTGTTTTTTACATTATTATTAACTACATAGTCTGCAAAACCCGGATACCAGAACGAACCGCAGACTGAAAATATAGCAGAAAATGTTTCATCAAAATACAGACTGTATATAGCAGCAAGACCGCCCAGTGAATATCCGCCATATACCATCGATTCTGTATATACATTATAATGATTGCAGATGTATGGAACTATTTCCCTAACAAGCCGGTTATGATATTCCCTGCACTCACCACCAAAGTCTTCAGCCCCCTCTCTTATTGCTTTATATGGCCATGGTGTATATGCAGTCAGCCTGTTTTGGGGAATAAGTCCAACATATATCTGATTATCAGGCTGTTCAACATTATTTACTATTTCTCCATCATTTATAAATATAACTTTATATTTTCTGCCGCATAAATAATTATCCGGAAGCCGCACAATTATTTTAATACCTGAAATTTCAATATATTCTATCATATTTAATTCACTTCTCTTATTCACATATTATTTAACGCTATCTGCAATCTTTGATAATGCATCGAATACAGCCGGTCCATAATCCATAAATTCATCATATCCTATTGTAACTATTTTCTTATTCTTTATAGCTGCAACATCAGATACTGCATCAGATGAAAGCAATTTATTAACTGCATCTGCATCATTCTTTGCATTACGGTCACTTGTTACATATACGATAAGCTCAGGATTCATTGTTACAAGCATCTCTAATGAGAGGCCCGATGTACCTGTTGATACATTTGTATATCCTAGTTTATTCAACATGTTCTCCTGTAAAGATGATTTGTATGTGCCAAATGTATTTCCATCAAATGCGCACATTACAAGTGCATTCTTCTTGTCTGTTCCTGTATTTCCTACTGATGTCAGGACTGAATCATATTTCTTCTGAAGTTCATCTGCATATGAATCTGCCTTGTCCTGAACATTAAATATAACCCCAAGATTCTTAACATCCTGTATAACACTTTCTATCTTAGTCTCTCCTTTGGTTACACTTGCAGCCTGTGCATAAACTTCAACACCATTTGCATTCCATTCTGTGTATTCTCCTAGAGATTTATCAGAAAACATGGCAGTTCTTCCCACAATTATATCCGGCATCGCAGATAAGACTATTTCTTTAGATATAGTTTTCTTATCACCCAGCTTATTTATATTTGCAATACTGTCCTTATATATTGAGGTAACTTCATTGTCCGGATTCATCATTCCGACTATTTTATCACCCAGTCCAAGTTCAATAAGTGTTTCTGTTGCTGATAAATTATTCGTTACAATTCTTTCCGGTGCTTTCTCAAATGTCTGCTCAACTTCATTACCAGATGCATCATATGTTGTTATTGTTACAGGATACTGCGTCTGCTTCGATTCCGCCTGTAACTGTGAACTGCTGTTACTATCATTGGAACCTGTATTCCCACAACCGGTAAATAATGCTGCTGATGTAACTGTTATTGCTAAAACTGCTATTAGTGATTTGAATTTTCTCATTGCTTCAAGTCTCCTTTATTATACATTTATATTTTATGATATGAGTGTAAAAAGTAATTTTGCCACTCACGATGTATCAAATCTGAATCCTGCTGCTCTTCTTTGTCTGCCTGTCATAAATCATGTATATTGAATTAATATCTGATTGCTGCCACGATTGATAACTTCACATTCTACATCATATATTTCTCTCATATTATCTTTTGTAATAACCTCTTCTGGTTTTCCTTTATATCTTATTCTCCCATCCTTTATAAGATATATATAATCTGAAAATCTACATGCCAGCTGTATATCATGCAAAACTGCCAGAACATTTACATTTAAATTTTTTACAATTTTTAATATTTCAAGCTGATATTTAATATCCAGATGATTAGTCGGTTCATCAAGCAGCAAAAGTGTAGGCTGCTGTGTAATCGCCCTTGCCAGCACCACTCTTTGTTTTTCACCGCCTGACAATGACAAATATGAACGATTTCTTTTTTCATACATACCAACGCTTTTTAATGCATTATATGCAATCTCATAATCTTCTTTTTTCTCCTGCTCCATCATCTTTAGATGAGGGGTACGGCCAAGCATAACTACATCAAGCACAGAACAGTCAAAATTAAGATTATTGAACTGTGCAACAACTGCCATATTCTGTGCACTTTTTCTTATACTTATATTATCCAGAGGTTTTCCATCCAGATATATCGCTCCAAGATCCGGTTTTGTTATTCTGTAAACCGTCTTTAAAAACGTGGTTTTACCACAACCATTTGGTCCTAGTATTGTATGAAACTCATTATTACTAACACCAAGCGATATGCCATTTAATATTCTGCTGCCCTCTATACTGTACTGTATATTATCACATCTAAGTTCCATAACTACTCCCTGCCATAATTCTTCTTAGTTACAATGTATATAAAAAATGGAGCACCAACCAGAGCTGTAAATATTCCTATAGGAAGCTCTGCATTCTTAACCAGTACTCTTGCAAGAACATCAGCCCATATAAGAAATATCGCTCCAAGAAGTATCACCACCGGCACTAATCTCTTATGATTCGTTCCGGCAAATGCCCTTGATATATGTGGTATTATAAGTCCTACAAAACCAATTATTCCACAGCTTGAAACAAGCACACCTGTTACTACTGCTATTAATGTCATATAAACTTTCCTGTACAGGCTTAAATTTATTCCAAGTGTAACTGCCGTTTCATCACCTAACATCATCGTATTAAGTATGCGATACTGCGTACAGAAAAATAATGTAACAGCAATTACAACAATTGCAGGAAGCATAATGCTTTTCCAGCCTGCATTGGCAAGTGAACCCATAGTCCAGAACTTAATTGTCATTATGCTGTCAGCATTGGCTCCAACTGAGATAATAAAGTTAGAAAATGCTGTAAACAATGCATTAACAACAGTTCCTGCAAGAATAAGCCTTGTCGTAGTCATTTTTCCATGTCCGGCAGCAATCCCAAGAACCATAACTGTTGCTATAACTGCTCCCACAAATGCACCACCGGAAACAAATGTTCCCAGTCCTATAACTATAAGCAGGGTTGCACCAAATGTAGCGCCTGATGAAACACCAAGAATATATGGCTCAGATATTGGATTATTAACCGTTGCCTGCATCACACATCCACATAATGCAAGTCCGGCACCGGCCAACAAGCCAAGAAGAACTCTTGGCAATCTCATATTCCAGACTATTGCAATCATTGCTTTGCTGGACGAATTAAATATTTCATCATGATGTGTAAGCTTTCCAAAAATAATTTTATATGTGTCTGATACTTTTATATTTACCTGTCCAAGTGATACCGCAGTAATAACTGTAATCACAAGCACTGCCATCAGTAAAATTATTACAACCACATATAATGTTTTAGATTTGGAGATATCATTTACTTTTTCCAACCCCTTGTCCTCCAAGACTAATTTTAGTTACCCTTGACTAACTTTAATAGATTAAAACATACCTTTCTAATTTTGTCAATGAAAATTTTTTCTAATAATTCCACTAAATAAAATAAGAGCAGGTACCAGAAAGGTTTTGTTTCCTTAGTACTTGCTCTGTTTCTTGTATCAAAGTTATTATATATAGTTGTATGTTGGTAATTTACAAACTAGAAGTTGTTGTATTCTATACTGATACATCAATAGAATTACGAACTAGCCTATTACCATTTTTGACAAGTGTTGCTTCCGCTGATTCTCTTGTGACATTATCAAGAATACTTGTATCAAATTTTTGTCCCGGTTTCCAATTTGGATTAGCTGCTTTCACTGCTGCATACATAGCGGATCTATACTGTCCTTCATATTGTTCTAAAGTCCATGTACCACTTAAACGTTTATCTTTACTCACACTTAATTGATAATCTTTAAAAATATCTGAACGCTTAGTTGTATCACCATTTGAAACACCATTTTCTTGAATAAATTCTTTCTTTACATTATCAAACATTTTTTGACGATATTCCTCAGATACATTTGTGAGTTTCTGCCACGATGTACCTTTGCCAGTAACATCCATTCCTGCCACTCCATTTGCATTCAGTAAATCCCCATCGGAATCAAATTGTTTCATCAAATTATTAACAATAGTATCCCTTCCGCCAAATATTTCATATATCATTTTTTCTTCTGAAGACATCATAGCTTCGTTCTGAATTACTCCTTCTAACCAGCCTTTTTCTTTCAAAGCCTTATATTGTTTGCTATTAGTATTGACACCACTATAGGCATTACCTAATCCACTAATATTCATCGACATACAAAAACCTCCTTGTAAATAAACTAAAACTCCGTTTAAAACCAAATCATTACTATATATAGTATATCGTCATATCTCCTACAAAAAATAAATAAGGCAGATTCACAAATACCGATTGTTCGAACTTTTCAAATACTAACGTACTTAATTCTGTTCAATAAGTGATTTATAGTAGTTACCAAAGTCAGCAAGTGAATTAACAATTGGAAGCATTTTTGTTCCGAGTTCCGTTAATCCGTATTCGACTCTCGGTGGCTGCTCATGGTAATCGTGGCGATATGCCAATCCATCACTCATCATTTGTCTTAAACTATCTGTCAAAACCTTTTGTGAAATACCAT